>Ga0123355_10007027_pt1 | contig 16772 bp, 11 predicted proteins | sample TergutEmb28metaG_3_FD_89872 | JGI IMG/M metagenome (GOLD analysis project Ga0123355, IMG submission 89872) | Embiratermes neotenicus P1 segment gut microbial communities from Petit-Saut dam, French Guiana - Emb289 P1 | ecosystem: Host-associated > Arthropoda: Insects > Digestive system > Gut ...
GTCAGTTCCATCATTGCGACTGGTCTGCAGTCAGCGCCGATAATCGGCCTCCACCGTACGATCCCAACCTGCCGGCAAGCGGCTGGCAGATCGGCGCCGACTTTCGGAATCTGAATCGGAATCTGAATCTGCCTGCACTGTACGCGTACCCTAAGGGACTACGGCAGATACAGTTGTACTGGTTGTTGGTAATGTGTCATGTAACATTTAGCGTACGGAACTCGTTTATGTCCGGATAAAATTTGTTCACATGACAACTAAGTAGGCCTAAATGTCTAATGAGTTTCCAAAAAATGTGTAAGTAACTAGAGGTGAGAAAATGATAACTTATTTTTTAGCCCGAATATTGGTGACAGAGTATGGGATTCTTTCAAAGAAACACCACCACTGTTCACTTACATAATGGCATTTGTGGTATCAGACTTGAAGAACGTTTCCATTCATGATGGGAAGAATACAGTGTGGTTGCAAGATGTTTTGCCTCAAGGCAAATATGCCTTAACCATTGCACAGGTCATAATCATGTTACTGGTGTACCACACAGAAATAATGTATGAGCTCCCAAAGTTGGATCAGGTGGCTGTACCAAACCTACATTTTTTTGGCTATGGAGAACTGGGGTATTGTTACAGAGAAGTAAGATATGATAACTATGTTTTTCTTGACATTACATACTAGAATTACAACACATTGTTTCAGGTAAAAGTGTCATTGCTATTGTTGCAAAGGGATCCTGACCTAATGCTAACCCAAACCAAAAGACCTAATTTAACAAACTGTGTTGGATTTATGATTTATTGGCATTGAGTAAGGCTACTTTCAAACCAGAAGTTTCTAGGTCTTTAATACAGGTGAAAACTAACAACATTTACATTAGACTGATAAGTAAATTAAAACACGGATTTAATACAAAATGGGAGGTACACTTATTTGTTTAGTAATACAGAAGTTTTTGTAATTTTTCATGCATGGTTACATCATAAAACTGTTATTTGAATAAGAGAGGCAAAATTAAGACAACATATTGGTGTAATCATATAATATGTACATCACACCTGAAATTTCATTAGGTGTAGTGGGAATTATATTGAATGAAGGAAGGAACATTTGTGGGAATTATATTGAATGAAGGAAGGAACATTTCTTGAAAGCATAGGTGCAGTAAACACATTTCCAGGAGGAAAGTGGGAGTGTAGAGCTGTGACTTGAATTCCTGTCAGTAAAGTGAAACTTTAGAAGCCTAACCTTTCAGAAAAATAAAACCCCCAAAGCCTGACCTTGGTGGATTATATTTATTATTTTTTCATCTTTGTTAGGAAACAGGATAATGTAGTCACTATAGTGACTAGGTTAAGGGCTGGATGATCTTGGAATGGAATCCTGGGTGGTGCAAGAGATTTATGGTTTTTCCAACAAATGTCCAGACTGATTGTAGGGCCACCCAGCCTCTTATTTAGAGAGTACCAAGGGCTCTTTCTCTGGCTATAAAGTGGCTGGGGCATGAGACAGACTCTTCACCTCCATCCAAGTCTGCTGCACACATGATTCAGTTGGAAAGTAATGCCTCTTTGTTTTCATGTATAACAAGTTTTTTTCAGGATGCATGGTTGACTCATGCCCATACAACTTGTGTGTGTCACGAGTTATCTGACATGACACAGTGCTGTCATAATGGCTGTGGAAGCCCATATGAGGAACATATGAGTTACTGTATTCCTGCCAGAACGTGTGTGGCATCCAGTGATGCGAGCAGCATATCAGCTTTTGTATGTATGTAAATGCAAGATTAGTTTTATGTATCTATGCCATCCTTAGTGACTCATGTGTCTATATAGCAAGTTTGTTTTAAAGTGATTTATTGCATCAACCTTTGATAACGGTGTGAAATGGTATTGACCTGCTCTGAGTTGAGGCACCTTGCACTGTGTTGTTTGCATACAAATGTACTGCCTCACTGGTAACTAGTACCCTGCAGTGTATTCCCTTGCATCATAAAATGTCTAGTTATTAATTAGTGAAACTCTTACAGTGTGCTGGTTTCTGATAATCTTCCCTTTCAGCAGCACTAAAATGATATGTCAATGGTAAATCCATTTACTGCATTGACGAATTGTTTAATGTTTAAAGCAGTGACTGATGTGTGTGTTTCACTGTCACTAGTGACAGCTGTAGCAGAAAGGTCGCAATTGTTTACATGAACTAACTGTTGGGACAAAACTGTAATTGTCACTGTCCAAAATTTCATTGTCACTATTATCAGAGATATCAAAATGTGTATCTGCATATAACTCACACAAAATATCGTCCTTTTTCAGAACACTCCTACGCAAGGCCATGATTACAACTGAAGGAAGTTAGGCAAGAAAACAGAAACAATATCTGCATCAGTGGTCTCTCTGTTGCAGTCTTATGGTTCTAAAAATAGGTGGTCATGACCGGTCTGTTTGTAACTTGAGACCCAAATATCCTGCATCAAACTGTCAGTAACCTTGAAGCGATAAGTGAGCCAGACCAGCTGACAAACGCATGTGCAGGATGTCATGTAAGAAAACGTTGAAAGACATGACCTGTCAATGATGCATGGGATAGCAATCACATCTTTGCACGTGGCCCGATGGCAAAGTGTTAATGGATATTGTGGGGAATCACTTATTATAAATTTTACTATCTTCATTTCATCTAAACTTATGGAAAACTTAATGGCAGTAAACCATGTAACTCACATGAGATGGAACTATGTTTGACACTGAAGAGAAATCAGCAACATTTTGACTAGAAGTGACATCAGTGTCATCAGTGAATGTTACAGCTTCTGACAAAGTATTTATTCTGGACAAAATTCATTTATGTAATACAATGAAAAGTAGGGGTCCTGTAATTCACCCTTGGAAGTTCTGTATTTTATTGTTCTGCAGCCTGAGAAAGACATTCTGAGCATCACTAGGTGATTTTATTTACAGTTTTGTTTTCTGTGGGAAAGAAACTGAACCAATGTGTACCTCTTCCTAGAAAGCCATAAAAATTTAGTCAGCAAAATTTCATGTTTTTCACAGTAAAAAGCCTTGGCCAAATTGCAGAAAAATTGTCCAACATGTCTTTTTTGGTTAAGAGATCTGAACACACTATCTGTTAGCTTGCAGGCAACATTTTCAGTTGATATCAGTCTACTGAAACGAAGCCTGCCTTGGTGGTGTGTATAAATAAAATTGACATATTGTACATAGTATAAAGTGCTTTAATTGTTAAAAAAATCTGTGTTTATTGTTTAAAGTTTTCAGAACTAAGTCCAGTAATTAATATGGCAAATTAACAGTAAGCAGTGTTACATTATTTTTTAACTCTTCTCCTGATGAGATTTTAGAGATAATGGAAAGTTGTGAGTAACCAAAAGGTGGTAATTTGTGGTCACACATGCTATATAAACCAGTGGATTAAGACTACAGATTAGCAAAATGAAGACTAGAGTGAACGTTTTTCACTTCATTGTCAAAATTACTGAATGATATTGATAAAATATGGTACCAGAGATGTACACTAAACGATTAAAGGGAGCTTCATTTTACTTCTCAAACACAGACCATACTTTATCTGGAACTTAAACTGAGCTTTATCAATTTCCTCATAAATGTCTCATCTCTGTACGTACATGTTGGTCAGGAAGTCACCCTACCTCTACATAATATACCATGTGGATCTGTAAATGCACACTCTGTGCCATTGGTATATGGTGAAACTTAAAGTGGGGTATCACAACACCATCTGCCAGTCATACGTGACTGCATATCACAGTTAAACTGGGTCAGTTGTGTTCTAACAATGGCCGTTATAAGCAGCGGAAGAGTGGTTAATAGCACATGTGTGGGTGAATGTTCGATCACACAAAGCCCAATAATTGACCATTTGATGACAGCATTCCATTGAATAATATAATGTGTTAAGAAAGGACCAATGGAAGGTTTGTCTATGGAAACTGTAGCTAGTGTTGGGAACTGTCAAAATTTCCGTTAGTTTTCCACGGGTATATAACTGGTGCAAATGATTTGTGATCAACATAAAATATGTAACCCATTGACATCTCCAAATTTATTTGAAAAATTCCATGATGTTCAACAAAAGGTATGGGAATGTACTTTGACTTCAGGTACTGAAACGTGCACTCCAACAACACAGCTTTATTTTCAATGGAACATCTAATTACTATTTTTTATTCCTTCTGAAGAAAGTATGCACGTAATAATTTATTTCCATAATTTGAATTTCATTGCAAGGATGATGAAAATCAATGTAATTGAGTATGTAACGTTTACAAAATTAAGTACTGTTTTTTATGTACACTGACAAAATGGAAACTTAATAAGAGAACTGAAGAAGTTCAAGCACGTTTTAACCAGTCAGTGATGCAAATACAAGTTTCAGTCATCCTGCAAAAAGGTTTACATTTCAAAGACATGAATAATGAAGACAAAAGGGTATATAAAATTGTAAAGAATGCATTTGACTACTAAGCATACTCAAAAATTTTTGTACACTTTCAATTCATTTACTTAAAAAGTATAGAATGTTTTAAAAGAAAATGGATTTGAACACATACATTGTTATAGTGCCATCAACAGATGGTTTATCTTACAGATCCTGCATGCAAATTTTTTTCTTAGTGTAAATGTTTTCATTGCACGGAATATAGTGTGTGTTAAAAATTCTTTCAATGTGTTTGTGTGTTATGGATAAACCATTAGCTACTGTATAACATATGTGGTAGTAACAATTTGTTTTAGGTAAATTTTGTGAATGGTAAGTGGCATGTCTGGACTGACTGACTGCATCTCACATCTTTGACTATTTCCACTAATGGGGCTTAAAAACCTTGTGTGGCCACCCCTGTAAATGCGACTTACAAGTCTTATTTGGCTACCCTTTCAGATGTGACAGAAGCCTTATTTGCCACCCCTACTGGTGCAGTTCACAAACCTTGTCTGGCCTCCCCTGTGGATGTTTCACAAGCCTTGCTTGGCTACCCTGGTATTGCCATACAACTCTTGTCTGTCAGGTACCATCACCACCTTGCTGCAAAGTCCCTCTCCAACACACATGTTCTGGAACGGCACCATTGGTCTGAATTGTGAATGGTCCCCTGTTGGTTCCTCTGTTGTGCTGCAGAGTACCATTAGCTGATGAGGGTGTGTCCCTGTAGGTACCTGCAGGGTCGGTTGTGTGGTATTTTTGTATTGAACTTGTGTAGTCTTTGGTTCCTCTTCTCTTGAAAGTGAAGTCTCTTTGTCCAGTTTTGTTACGTGTCACCCGCCATTGCACCCACCAGTGACGATCCATTGTGTCAACAGGTCCCCAGTTACGAGATGGTTTTAATGTACTCCGGAATTTCTACAATGTACCAACAGACAGATCATAAAAAAAATGTAACAGGTTAACACATCTAACTTGTGTCCAGGAGGTAACTGGTTTAGATATGGGGATGGTATTTCTTGTCCCTTTGATGAAAATGCTAGAAATTATCTTAATCCATTCCAATTCCACTGACATAATCATGATATTAACAAATGAAGTATAAATACATGACACAGCATACAGAAGTACTGTCTGCACACCCACGTTGCCAGATGTCAGCCTATTTGTACCAGTTTGCCACAAGTCAGCACCATATGCATAAGGATCTCATTTTCTTTAAACCAAAAACTGGGACACTTAATAATATTTAGGTGCTGGGGAGTGGGGGTGGAGGGGCTAGAAGAGGAAATTGTTAACCCATCACACAGTGAAAACAACAGAGCAATATATTTATATTACTACAGATTATGATATACACATACAAAAAGGAAATGAAATTAACCTTTTAAAGATGAATCATAATCTGCTTTATATAAGGAATCGGTCCATACCACGCTGTAAACACTCAACCATGGTTATAAAAACCAATCAGTTAATGAAGTATAAAGCAAAGAGCGCTGTCTGTTCTGACGTGTGTACAAAACACTCAGAATTATTGAATGTTAAACCTGGTGATACGTAGAGAAACTGCTAGGCTTTAAAAGGTTAAATGATGACAAAGACGACAACTACAATAAAACTCTGACGTATCTGTTCCTCATCCTTTGCAGTTCCCATCCAGACTCTGTCATCACTAATCTACACATCATCCTCTTCCTCTCCTATTCCTTCTTGTTACTGGTTGATTCATGCATATTCTAATCCTATAGATATTTTCACCCACTGTTGAAGTCAAAATTGTTAAATATACCATCTTTTATGACTTGGAAAAGTCTGGGACATTTAGCATTCTGTACTGGATATAGCGGGACACTGGGAAGAGACTCTTTAAAACCCATACAACTGAGACAATCCCGAGAAAAGTGGGATGAATGGGATCTCTCACAATGCATTGTGCATTATGAGATTCAAGGGTTTTTCAGACTGGCTGTAATATGAAATTACTGCACAAGATTAAAAACTCTTTTGCTGTGTAAAAGTAGAGTGTAACCTGCTCAGGCATTTGTTATTTATTTAACACCAATCAGAAGTGACACACGTGAAGTGAGATTTGAAAGATAATTGTCTGCCTGTGCAAGTGAGTGTTTTTGTATTGGCATTTGTGTTCAGCAGATTCGACTCTACCTCCACCTAACAAAAGAAGTTTGAAGTGATGGATATAGTGTCATGTTGTGGCCAGTCTGGAAAATAATTGATCATCCCACACAGTCTTAAATGTTCATATCATATGATATTATGTCTTCTTAGAATTCTCTGTGCTTAACTTTTAATTATATTAACTCTCTACCTGTTATATCACCCTTTTCACTTGCTATAATGACCAGTAAGGTAAAACAATCTTGCATTTCTTTTAAATTTCCTTTCTCTGGAACCCTGCTTAATGAATTGACAGATACTGTAGTTCTTTTTTTCACACTCCTCCAAACATCAGCTTTCTAGTAATAAGCCAAGGTTTCAAGCTTTCAACAAGAAATAAAATTTCCTGAAATTCTGGTGCTTACTTCACCAAAATAATATTGTATAATTCCAATGCATATTTCATGCAGGTTTCTTTTCACTGCCTGTAATAGAGTTTCAACAGAAACTCACTGTAGCAGGGAATAACCTTTACAGCAAACTCCCCAATTGGAAATCCATTATATGTAATATATAATGCACTGTATCGTGCATTGTTGTAGATTTTACCATTTTTCATAATGTTTTTCAACTTCGTGTAACTTATACTCAAAGCTATATTATGTGGAACACACAATGGGGTGCTTTAACACCTTCCACATGATTCCTGTAAAAAGGGATGTCTACGTTTGTGACCTCATCATAGGCAGTACACACTTGTTCAGAGTGAAGAATATCTGGCCAGCCAGTGACTGGACAAAACTGTGTCTACATTGTGAAATGTGTCTAACTGTGGCAGGCTGGACATCCTAGTTATAATGTACAGGTTATGGAACTCTACAACAGATATGTGCAACTTGTCATGACTCACTGTGTTATATGTTTCAATGCTTATTGCTCAGGCCAAACAAGTCTCCAGTGACAGTCCCTTAAAAACTCTTTTATACTTCACTGCTAATATTACAAATGCTGAACATAACACATGTATGATTTAAGCTTCCATGTGACTAAAGAGGTGGGTTTCCATTTTTCCCCTGCTGCACAATAACAGGTAGCTAGAGGCTTCAAACATGCATGTGAACAACTATGGTCATTCCCCAGCACATTATTCTCTGATGGAGAAAAGGAGGACCTGTCTAATGGACTCCTGCTCTGAGTTGGCCCTGCTGTTCACCTGAGAGCATTTTCTGAGAATATGACATACCTGTGACAGATTGTAGTCCACCTGGGACACGATCTGTTGAAGTGCTGCTGATATTAAAATAACCCATGTCAATAAGTACAGGGCCCAGCCTGTGGCATAAACCCACACAGGGTCACTGGCTTTGCCTGGAAACCCAGTAAGAGGAAGTGACACCATAGACCATACCTCAACCACCTGAAAATATGGAATTATGTTAAATTTAATTCTTGGAGATGTATATGTAAATGGGACTATAATATTAAAATGGATTTTTAAAAAAAGTGTCAGAGTATGGACTGATCCTACTGACTTGGACTTTGGTCTTTGTAACAACAGGAAAGCTCTTGATCAACTGAATAACTATTGAAGGAAAACCCAGCATTAATTTATTTTTAACATTATTTTTAACATTTCATTATGTGGAATTTGTAAGGTAACTGATCATTACAAGCCAAGTTTATATAGGAATTACCACTGTCATGATTTGGCAAAACAATGTAGTCAAAGTCCTAATGTTGATTTATTCTAAAATTACACAGGAAGTTTAAAAATTATTGTTTGCATATCTGTAGCATTGCTACAACGAACAGTACATCTGGTGTCAATCTTTAATTGAAATTAGTGCAATCTACATAAAAATATAAAACCACAGAATGGATTAAAAGTTTACTTACTATCAGAAGAACTGGTGTAATTATCCAAATCACTTTCCAGAATGGGTTCAGTTTACAGCCAAGCATGAATTCAAAGTCATTATACAGTGTATTGCTTCCTGAAACAATATATAGTATGCATGTATATTGCTGTAGCACTTTCAGATCCTTGAAGATCAGTACATTGAAAGAGAGAAAAAGAATGAAGCAGGGGAGAGAAACATGAACAAGATGCTGGATGAGGGGAGGAAAATAATAAAGGAAGAAGTGTGTGGGGGGGGGGGAGGGGTAAGCAGGCGAGAATAATTACCAGTTGGTGTCTTACAGACAAATAAATTTCGAGGGACCTATATTAATTTAACTGCATACACTGCCCTACATTTTAGAGATGTTTGATTGTTCACCTGTTGCTGATGATGATGGTGCTTTAGACCTGTCTACTGCTGTATTCCCCTCCAGTTCCCAAGAGCCTGTGCCACCAGTACAAACACTTGTCATCAGCAGAGGTTATCACTGTCAATATTCATGTCAATAAATGGATGGACAACTGAAGGGGAAAGCCTTACAGGTGTCCACATAAGCAAGGAGGGTTTGATTCAAGGAACTCTGTGTCACAGCATTGGTGAACATAAACACAACTACAGTCTTATTTTTGGTAGACACTGGATTATGTTTTGTAATAATTAAAGAACTTATCCACATTTTATGATTCTTGTGTATCTTTCCATAAATTATTTTCAAACTTTACTTTCCTATGACAGCACCCCTCAAGCAAAACTACTTTTCACTTACTACGTTCACTATATTAACTACTATGAACAAAAACACATAATGTCTTTATACAGAAAATACAAATTACAAATTAAACATCTGATACAAATATTATGTTTGGCTACTTTCTGTTTCTAGCCTTACTAATTTTCTTGGTATTCCATTTTTAAACCACTTCAGTTAACCCTTATCCTGCTAACGTGGAGAATATGGTGAGCTCCTAATAATGCCAGCAAATGGCAGATGGTATTTAACGCGGCATTTGAAGGGTTAATGTAAGATATGCTTTTTTTTTACAGTGGTGTAACTGAAGATTTAAGCCTTCTGAGATGTTACACGGTGTTGGTGGATAAATAGTTTCTGAAGTTTTTAAGGATTGTAGTGCCTTAACCTTCAAGGTACAGCTGCTTAACCTTGAAGATGAAGGCACTCTGATCCTTAAAAATGTCAGGAACCATTCACCCAAAGGCACAGTGTAAAATGCCATAAGACTCAAATCTTTGCTTCAGTTAACATTCATCAACATGATGCTAAACATAATGAATTTGATGATAATTTGTGACGAAATACACATACAGCATAGCAATTTTTAAATGTGTACTTCCTTTGTGTTTTACTGCTGTCTACAAATTTGGTTTCAAACTTTTAGCTCTAACAAATAGTAATGACTTACACTCTATATGCACACAGACATGCAGTACATTTTCATATAAGGCTTCCATTATACATATCTGATTTTAACCAAAACTGGTCAGTCTACAGATTGGAGTAATACATAAAACTTCATGAACATCATCAGCATATTAGATTTGAGTGTCTCACAGCAGTATTGTTGAGGATTAAAGTCTTCCAGAATGTTACACAGTATGACTGGACAGGTAGTTTCCAGCATTTGAGAGTCATAATGTCTACTTGATCTTCATGGTCAAGCAGTCAGTTCCAGTACTTGGACTGCTTGACCCTGAAGATGAAGGCACTAAAATCCCTTGAAATACTGGGACTTCCTACCCCATGACACTGTGTCATTTCTCAGAAGACTTGAATCTGCATCTTTATTGTGGTTTTTTGAGTCATGACATGTGGGCAGATGCAGAGAGACATGGCACAAGAAGTGCTTCTGTTCATATTTCCACTGAAAATGTTTCTTATCATCTTTGTTTGCATATGATTTAAACTTGTGACCAAGCAAACACAGGCATGAAAGTGCCATGTCATTCATATTTATATTTGTTACATTATGAGTTTTAGTACAAAGGCTATTGCTGCATGCTTGCTTACAAACATTGAACCAGAAACCAAATTAGAATCCTATGGGTTTTGACACCACGAAGTTTGTAAGTTAGGAGCTGTGTTTCATAGGGACTTGCTGCCTCATCTTTTGGATTGAACATAAACCTTGGGTCTCCTGTGACTGCTATTACTTGTATGGTTTTCACATTTTGGACCTCTGAAGGAAGAACTTAATGGGCACACACATTCCACTTGGACAATTAAGTGCAGCAGTCTGTGTGCATGATTTGGTTTATCAGTAGACCATTTAGTTCTAGGATAGGTATTTGGTGTTGGGTAACACACTGGAATGACTATTGCTTATGGTGTCTTCTCTCTCATTGGTTCAAATGAACTCCAGTGATCACCCACAGGCAAGTTTCTGATAGATTTTTCAAATTAATGTGATAAGAGCAATATTTGTTACAATATTAAGAAAGCCATTAAGACTGAACTCCAGACAACTGTGACTATCTACATATCTGATACCTGTTGGCATCCATACTGATAACTCACCATATATCCATGCAAATGCCACCAGTTCCAAGGCAGTAGATACTATGACCATTCTTCCAATTACATAATGATCCAACATATGGGCAGCCTCCATGTTATGCTGTACACAAAATGATATGTTGAGATTCAGTTCAATCGGTATTAAGAGATTATTTTGGATTAGTCCATTACCTGAAGTATATGTGCATATATTATTCTGAAAGTTGGTTCTCCCATTTGTTCAGGCAGTATTTCTGTGCACAGCAAGTGCTACAGAAACTTACATGCAAACCCATTACATAACACTTGCTGAAGGGTCTTTCAAGAATAAAGTAACACTGGTGTTTAGTTTCTTATCCTGAATTCTTTAATTCATTAGCACTTAAAACGTTTGTGTCTCTGCATCCATAAATAAGTTCTCAAATGATATAAATATTCTGACTGAACTTGGCATGAACATCCTACCACCTTTATACTTTTTGATTTCTTACTTTTGGCAATTAAAAAGTAGCAGTCACCAGAACTTCCAAGGCAGGAGTAACACTATCTCTGATATTAAGTGTAGTGATGGGTACTATAAATCAGTGAAACTTCTGAGATAATGTTCTGTAGAATGCAAAATAGAATGATGACCATCTGATATGTATATTTAACTTCCCATGTGATACACATCTGTAAATAGAAAATAGTTCCAGAGCTCAGATTCTGTCACTGTTCTGTTCTGATCCAGCAAATCGTTCTTGTAGTTACATGTAAAAACATGCCAGGTGGTAGTGATTGCTGAAAACATTCCATCATTATGAAGCAGTTCGGAGCTACCAATGCTTCGGTCAGTAATGCAGCCTAAATCTTCAGTCTTTGCTGTTAAGATGTTATCTTTTTGACTGTCTTTCAAGAAATATTTAACCTCACAGTATATGTATTTGAAATTGTGATTTCATAGTATCCATCACAGGGTATAGTGTATAAGAATGGATCAAACGAAGATTTATCTAGGTGGGAATTACCAGATATCCCTATTGAAAATATCAGTGAATTTTATACTAGCAACTGCTAAGCTATTTTTTGTGGATACAGATAATTAACATACTTAAACTTTTATATGAAGCATTTGTTATACATTTACAATTACAAACAAATCACAGTATGAACGATGTTTTGTTTGTAAAATGAAATATATTTTTAATATTTATAGAGGATAGAGCAGTAGATTGCATGCTTATAAATTTACAGTGCCTTGCATTGTAGCTTTATAGAATGGAATATAGCGGATGAGGTATGATATGCATCATTATGTTCCTACAAAAAGTTGCAGTTATTAAATTTGTAAAACTCAGAGGTTATATTCTGTCGGGATACTGGAAGTGTGATTGGTATCAGGAATACGAAATGACAGCAAAACTTCAACTGAATGACTTTTCACGAAGTTGCAATATGTGGATTCAACAATAATGTGACATTACTAAACGACAAGCAGCATAACAAAATTAATGGCATAAGAACTACAGGAAATTCTTGGCATTATGCAAGTGAACTTTTTTTTTTTTTGGCACATTTCAGAAAGGTATACTCCAAAACAGTACATGTGTTTTGCACAATATTTTCTTTCTGAATCTTCATGGCTTGATATGTAATTATTAATACCTAAATTAATTTCTCCTTCCTTGTCATTACATGTCCATCACACTGAAACAAATTTTACATGTAGAAGATATATATTTTAAAGAAAGCAATATTTCATGTCAGGTAACATATTTTTTAAGAGTGAGAAGATTTTGAGAGTACTACTGAAGTTTAATTTCAGCTTCAGATATTATACAAGCAAAACTAATCCAAAATGAATGTCCCCTCACAGATTTTTTGTATATGTCCATTAATACATTTATCTTAGATCTGTTACATTTTTTCCAAAATAAAACATGCACCTTATGCAAAATAAAAGTAACTGCAACATTGTCATTTCCACATACCGGAATAATGCAGATGATTCCAGTGAGGAAACCAATGGCACATATACACCCTGCCAAGATCCACCAACTCAATTTTTTGTTGGTTTGCAGATTGATAGCCACCATTACTGTGTACAGTACTGCCACCTGAATAAACCACATTAAAGTTGTGTATATATGAAGTAGCTGAAACTATGTAATGTACAAATAATAAATTACTGTTCTAAGGTGATGATACATCTTAGACTTTAATTGTTTGAAAAATGTTAATATTGGGAGGCCAATTTTCACAGTATGTAAAAGGGCTTTTTTCATTGTTCTAAAACACATACACCATACTATATATTCAGGGCATTCTGAAAGCTACTGCTTTCAGAACATCATGTTTCTATAGTGTTGTGTATGTGTTTTTAAGACAATGACAATTTTCCTTTTACTTAATAGTTATAGTTATATAATAATAGTGTTACAGGTTGCTCAATTGTCAGGAAATTCCATGGTGCAATTTTCACAGATTTAAAATTTGACTATCTGCATAGCATAGTATAGCTTGGGAAGTTTAGAGCTTTTAAGCTGGTCAAGAAGGTTTATGCTTTTAGGGGACGTCTAATATTATCAAAATTGTCTCAGCCAGTTCAAACCAGTCCAAAACTTAAACAAACTGTTTCTCTAAGCTACATTTTTAAATCGTTTTTCCAGCTATAATTAGTATTTATGCTTTTGCCTTAAGATTTTCAGCCCAGAACTTTATACACTATGCCTTTACAATCACACTAAGCAAGTTCTATGTCCTACTGTTACAACCTCTTCCATTTAAACGTTCTTACAGTATTAGGTGATACGCTTCTAAACACATAACAGTCTCTATCTTCCTCATCCTTACACCCCCCTTAGGTACAAATGGTCCTGCCATCTTTCTGTTCTCAAGCACCATTGACCAATTCCTTCCCTTACAGTAAAAGATGAAGTTTATATGCATCTAAAATGGCAACTGCTATCTAATCTACAACACTGAGAAAGAGATTTTAAGTGAATTAATTTATCAACAAACACAAACCGTAGCAATGAATCCTGTGCAGATGATAATAACCAAGAAAATAAGTGCTGACCACAGCTGATCGTCATTTACAAGATAGACTGCTACATCATAAGTTAAAGCATAGATGAATCCCTCAGGTTTATCAGTAGGATTAGGAGCCTTATCTATCTGTCCAGTCCACTGATATATAATACACACTGATAGGATTCCAATCACAAGGTTAGTGACCACATAGGACACTGCAGTCCTGAAACCAGAAAATTGTAATACATGTTAGCAAAAAAATGGAAAAATCATTCCTGTAATTGAAAACAGAACTCAAGAGATTCAGCACTACTAATATCAAACCTTGTCACTGGAAAGAGTCCAGAGCCAACATCATCTACATCCATCATCAAAACCTGTTTCACAAAGTCTGCCTTATCTTTCCAAAAGAAATTGTCCCTTTTCAAAAACAGACAACTACAAATATATTGATATCCTGTGAAACCTGTTTAAAACAATCATGGTTAAGAAATCTAGAATCAAAGTTAGAATAATTTTGTACCATAATCGCCTCATATGAGTGACATGCACACACTGCCATCTTCAACGTTTCCCACATCAATGGATTTATTGCCCAAGGAGCACAAAATTTTCACAACAATGAAATATTTTGTTCCTTCAAAATATCTTCCCATCAATGCCTTAAACAAGTTCCTCAAGTACTCATTCTGTTTTTTCCAAATATAGGGTGACAAAATAACATTCTCATTTCCTAAAGGTGACACTCCAAAGTCTTGTTAACATATGTGCCTTTCATACAACATAACACATGTGACATACTTGAGTGTGTGTCATTTGTCACTGTTCGTGAAACCTGTTACTGTTTAGGACCAGTTAGTTTTACAAAGCTTGTAACAGGTCATTGTAATATTATAAGCCTCTCTGAAACATTTTTACATTAGTATTGACAACTAATAAGTGAATTCAGGTCCAGAACAGTGGTAAGGCATTCAAGGAAACTTAAAATCTAACGGATGTTGTCTCATGGAACATGGACAGTCAACCAGGGCCTGTATTTTTAACAATATCAAATTAATGTCTACAAGTATCACTTATTTAAATGAAAGTGTAAGCAAACTTACTATGTCTATTTTTGGTGGGCTCACAATTCAATTTAGATAATATTTGTGGTTTAATATGCCATATAAATGAGAAGTGTTGGAACTATCATGAATCCACGGCATCTACATAATAGAGTCCATAAAGCGAAGTTTTTGCATTGCTGACAATAATTTAAAACTTCGCAGAAAACTCAAGTAAACAAGGACTGGAATTTATTGTGGTGGTCTCAAGGGGAATAGCAGGAAGGGCACATTTATGCATCAGCGATCATCAAAAGAGCATAAGAATAGTGTCATCCTCCTACCTCATTTTTCATTTTCTTCTGTCTGTGCTTAATCTTGGAATAAGTATTGGATGGGAAAGGGCTATGAGAAAACTCTACTTTACTTACCACAAAGCATTGCTCTTTGAATAAATCCTCCCAGCACATGTTACAATGTTTCCAAAACCCAGATGTGTCGAGAAGAACATCTGGACAGTTGCAAAATACCACACCTGTAACACAAATGCTAAATGTCATTATGCAGTGGTTGTACTGTCTGAGGTCCCAGATCAAACTGTGGTCTAAAGACTGAATCATTACGACTGAGGTATATCATGGTTTTCCTTAAGTCATCCACGAAAATTCTTAAAACTGCCTGTGGAAAATTCTTCCACGTGTTTTCAAACTTAACATTTACAGCACCATGTCAGATAAAGCTATGCAGCTGACATTATGTTGGTAATGGAATTAGAGCACAAACAAGCTCAACACACTTCCTTTCCTGCCTTCTGTTTCTTAGTTTATTCAATGGCACTTTCTAGTGTTCATATTTCTTAGTGGTGAGTGACACATAACTTGTGAGCAGTGGATTAAGAGGAAGTGTAAAAGGAAAGGTTTGTGGTCTATTTTACGATACTTCCCTGGTAATAGCCTGGTGAGGTTGGAGGAAGCTATGAAAAACTGCATCTCTGGCCTCATTAATATGTATTTAAGTTCAGGGCATATTCATTTCAGTTTCTCTACCATTAAATTCAATGTATCCTGATACTATAAAATTTAATTTAAGTGATGTTTGTGAGTTGTCTCGGCTCATTTTTAGGTGTGTTTGCAAAACTGCAAAAAGTGACTATAAGTTTTGTCCTGTCTGTCTGTCTGTCTGTCCACCCACAGGGACGGAACAACTCGGCTCCTACTGAACGGATTTTCATGAAATTTGATCTTTCAATATTTTTAAAAAATATCTCCAGAAAATTCAAGTTTTATTAAAATATGACTACAGCCAGAGGTACTATACATTAACACCTATATACCTTTATGATAAAATCTTACTTAATTATTCTTAGAATGAGAAGTGTTTCAGACAAGGGCTGTGGAGGAAATCAAAATACATTTTTTGTTCAACAACTTGTTTTTCTCAAATTTGTGCTGTTTATATGATATGTAATAATTATTTCTTTTCCACGTCAACGCCAGTTATGTGAATGCGTCTCAATATTATGTTATATTGACACCGCTGATCTTGTTACAATGTTACAGTGATTTTGCTTGCTCTGCTTGTTAATGAAAAAAGTGTCATAGTTTTCATGCAGGCACATGTACTTGGTGCTAACACATTTTTCTATTGCTATACCTAAAACTAGCAGTCAGTGGGAACAGAGAAAAAAAAAAAAAAAAAAAAAAAAAAAAAAAAAAAAAAAAAAAAAAA
>Ga0123355_10007028_pt1 | contig 16772 bp, 15 predicted proteins | sample TergutEmb28metaG_3_FD_89872 | JGI IMG/M metagenome (GOLD analysis project Ga0123355, IMG submission 89872) | Embiratermes neotenicus P1 segment gut microbial communities from Petit-Saut dam, French Guiana - Emb289 P1 | ecosystem: Host-associated > Arthropoda: Insects > Digestive system > Gut ...
AAACCCGCGGGGGCGCAAAGAACAAAAAACCCCCCCCCCCCCCCCCCACCACTACAAGGTGGCGACACCTTCGGGGGAGGGGGTTAAGTATCACCAGAATGATATGTAAGGTTGGAAATGTTGAGAGCATATGAATATGGAAGGAAGTGGTTACAGATAATTTTAATGTACTGGTTTAGTATTTGCCCAAGTAAACTGAGAACGAAGGGGTCACCTCAGGTCAGATAGCTTCAAAATGTCTCAGAAATGTCATTGTGTCAACATTTTACAGTTTAGTATGCAGTCCTCGCAAGAAATTATTATTATTTATGCATGTGATAATGCCATACACCTCATCAAGAGTTTTGCAATCAGAATCAATTTTTTAGGCTTATGCAGTTTTAAATTTAGCAGCATGGCACATCTAATTGTTATGCTGTGTCAAGATGGTGACAGAATGTACATTGTTGTGGCTTGGCAAATTTTGAAAAATTGGTGGATAGTTGACACAGGTCATTACAGTGTATTATATTGAAACAAAGTATGAATTCAGAAAACAATTTACATCCTATTTATCTCTGTGAATTGTTAGTATATTGAGATTCTTCTTTTTCTGGTAGTAGCTCTTGGTGGTATGTGTCATTTGTTAGTTTTTGGCTTGTAATTTTTTCAAATTGAAGGCTATGAGCAGTTCAGTCATACAGTGATAATGATAACTTATTGTTGGGCAAAGAAAATCAGATATACTGACCATGCAATCTCAACTATAGTGTAGATCTATCCACTGTTTCTACTACATTCTTTGACTACCAGTAACTAACAAATGACTTATAATGTGGCTGAAGTTTGGGTACAAGTAACATACAGTAATTTCGTGACTGACAATGTCATGTTGGTTGTTAAAGATTATAAATATTTTAATGTCTGATGATGTTCACTGCACAGACTCACATTTTTTAATGCTACCATGTATGATTGTTGAATATCTTTCAGGCAGACATGAAGCCTTTGAAGGTAGCAGTTGCTATATGTGTTGGAATACTAGAGTAATGCATGTAATAATGTAGTATTAGGCATCATTCTGCTATAATTTATGTTTAAGTGTACTGATTGTAGTTGAAATTCTTTTAGAAATTGTCACCCAAAATGCCTTGGTGAAAAATACATCTTTGGAATACTTTTGGTGTACATTACAGCCTCACCGTCCACGCAATGAAGGAGGGGGTGGTCGGCATAAGAAACGAGTGCGGCAGCCACACAATACAAGGGAGAGACAGCGTCAGTTAGCAGTGGGGCATGGGGAGTATATCATGCCGCAGAATGTTCATTATAGAACACCACAGGTACGACTGAGCACATATTAGAACCCTGGGGTCACATTGTTATTACATAAGGAAACTAAAACCTGAGAAGTGTCAGAATTTTAGTTAGCTAAGTGGCCATATTTTATTGTGACATTCTCTTAATAGTACTTAACATAATACTGCTAATTTTTCTGTGTGTTTGTAGTCAGGGTACTGAACTTGGATTAAACATAATGTATGTCTGAAAATCGTGCTTTCTTTGTTTTTAACAGAACCAGTGACTGTATGATAGGAAAGAAGAAAGACAAGCATAGAAATATATATGTGATACATAAACACAATTTTATTTCATTTGTGCTCATTTTCAGAATTGTTACTTTTAAAGCTGGGATGTATACCATAGGTCTGGTATCTTTATTGTTAATCATGATTCTTAATATACTAATGTCTTTAATGTTAATCTGCAAGAACTTGAGTCCATAATGTAAATAAAGGAATGCAGTTTAGGCTGTGTAATGTTTGCATGTTTTGAGCTGCAGCACACAATATATCACCAGTTTTGTTTTGTGAAAAATTAGAGTGTGGTGTAGAGATGTTAGGCTGTCAACTTCCTCTGTGTTCAGACCATCCGTCATCTGTAATGTGTTGCACCTTGTGCAGATGCCAGATAATGGAAGGTACAGAGAATAAAGTCTGCATTCTTGGATAGTACAGCTGTCATATTGCAGGCCATGAAGAAATCAGACATAGGCTGTGTAGTGAATATGACTTCTGTGAATGTACAAAAAAAAAGTGTTGAGAACGTACAACAACGGAAGATCTAGTAATGTAGCAGTACTCGGTTTTTGAAGTTTTCATGACATACCCAGAATGGTGTATGTAGGAATGCAGTGAAACTCAGGTTTCAAGTATTGGAACATACCTTGACAGAGATGTAGTGATGTATTATTTTATGTCATTTGTAAGACCTGTGGGTATGTGCTTTGGAATATGTATAAACCTCATATCTCACCATGTGGCATTATTTATTTCTGTTGGTTTTGTTCTGTTAGTGTACTCTTTGTTTCTTGGTGTGTGTGCATATAAACAAATTTGTATTGATGCACACATGATTTTAAGGAAAAGAAGGGGTAAATGCAAGGAAATTACAGGTAATCTTGTTTAGTCGGGAGGCTGCATTGTTGCCACCTCAACTTAGGAGTTCAGTCACTGATTCATAAAAGATTGCAAGTTCTGTAAGAAGCAAGTTAGTAATATGACATTTTCTCTGATTTTCAGAGTAAATGTGTGTTTGTGTGTGTGTGTGTGTGTGTTTGTGATATGTGAATTAAGTAGTTCGTGAGATAAACGCAGATAAATTGACAGATCTCTTACATGAGTTTACATTGCATTTCCAGCAGCTTCTCAGATTTTATACTTTATGTACACTTCACAATGAAATGTTCTGAGACAGCCACATCAAAATATGAAGATTTTCTGGCATTTCAGGGATTGACTTCATCCCTATTTTCAGGGTGTGGCTGGTGGCCTGGTAGAACCAATACCATAATTAGTTCTACTGAGCCACCAGCAACACCCTGAAGGTGGGGACGGAGTCAATTCCTGAAATGTTGGAAATCTTTTGCGTCTTGGCATGGCCGTCTGCTCAAGAACATTTCATTGAATTGTGTCACTTTGAAAGCTTCAAGGTACAGTATTTGAAGTGTAAGTAGCAAAAGTCACTACTGACACTTAGCCAGACACTGCAGGCACTGGGACCAAACAAATTATCTGATGAGAGGAAAATTATAATACAGGTTTGCAGTTATTATGTGCATAATAGCATTTCTGTATTGTGTTCCCTATCCTGTACAACAGCCTGATGAAACACTCCTAACAATGGGAATGGTGATGTCGGACCCACGGCCTCCAAGACCCAACAGCATTGAATTGCGTCGAAGTTATCCTGACCAAGGAGATATGATGTACAGTGGAAACTCAGGAGTTTATAGTCCGCGTCATACTCAGAGCCCAACAGAATCACACTACAGGTAAGTTACAAGAATGTTATATTCAAGTTTCTTACTGCAGTGCTGCTGAGTTTATTTGTCACTTCTGTTTTCTAAGTTAAAACAAGGGCTTGTCTGCTGCAGAATTCATAAAAGCCTGCTTTCCTGGTGCTCAGACTTCTAATTTTTTCCAAATCTTGTGTTGTTAATATTGATGTTACTTAAATGTGGGTTCTCTCTGTGTTCAGTTTTCCTGATATAACCTCGAATTTTTTTTTGTCATTTATGTATGGTGTATATCCCCAGAGAATGAACATGATGGTACAAAACATGTTGGGCATGAATAACCAGTACAGATATTTAAGGTTTGATTTGTTGTGTTGTGATGGTCTAAGAAATAAGTGTTTTTCTAAGACAGGTAATGCAGCTGTTACTGCCATCACCACAAACACAAGGGTACATAGTGGTCTGTGAACAGTTAACATGAAATCATACATTATACACATTACTGAAGACATGAAATTGATCTGATGCAGCAAATTTTGAACTGGAATATGCAGGACTTGAAAATTTCCTGTTGTATTTTTGGATTGTGTCTCTTCTTACCCATAACTTTACTGATCAGTGACAGAGTTCACCTCCCCAGCATGTTACAGTATTTCCGTATTAGAATTCACATGTCTAGCTTCAGAGGTTCACCAACTACTCCTGTCAGACAAAGCAACAGAAAATTGTTTTCAGTGACACCATATTGTTTACATTCTACCAAAAAAATTATTGTCATTTGAGGGCTCTCTGTTGAGTTTCACTTCCATTGTGTGACATGTTACTACTGATTGTGGAAACTTAAAATGTACAGTTTGGTGTTGCCTCCAGTGGCATAATGTTTGCACTGAGTTTCATAAAGATGTCAGGCTGTTTCCGAAGTTGATCTGGGAAACGCACAGACAACACAATGATATTAACTAATCATACTTCTTTCCTTAAGAAAGGAAAGTGGACTGAATTGTAATTTACCACTTTAGTTGCTTCAGGGAAACACCCTGCATCCAGGCTGTATATATAGTTTTGTTTTTTTGGTGCAGATCCACTTATCCTGTGGGCTATGAAGAATCTCTTTATCAGCAACATTACGCACAGGACCAGTCTGTGGCTGGTGAGAGTTATCCTACACCCAACAATCATACTCCTAGTCGTAGTAATGGCACACGGGCCACCTCACAGCGTCCTTCGCAGCCTCCTCCTGCTCCACCTAGTACCAACAATTCCAGCAATAGGTGGGTGGTGTATACAAAATGTTGGCAGGTCATTTCAGTTTGTAAACTGTAGTCCAAGCCTTATTCATGCAAGATAAATGTGGCAAATGTAATAAAATGTTATCTTATGAATGTTGAGTACTTTCTTTAATTGGTTTAATATACAGAACTAAGGGTAAGATTTGTGTATGAGATGAAGTTTTGGCATTATATTAAGCTTCAAAAATATGTCAAGGTATTAGATTATGCACCATAAAGGTTGCAGTTGCCAGGCTGGTATTGGAGGGCTTAGATTACAAAAGAGAGAGTTTTAATTTGCAAATCTGGAAGTACTTTCTGTAAAAGTGGAAGAATTTCAGTGGATCGTAAATGTATTTGGAGACATGAAGTACATTTGAGATCAATGCTTTTATCTTCAGTTAGAGATTTTGAAAATGTGTGTAAGTCAATCATGGCTTGTACGAATTTTGATAGGGAAACTTTGATGAAATTTTGGTTCAGTGCAATGAGAGGTTAAGATACAGGCCTGAAGTACGTACTGTCAACTGAAACAACAGTTTTGTGGCTGTTTTTCTAATTCATGAAGAGTAATTGGCTGAGTGTGGAGCTTTAGCTGAGGTAGCTCTGTATGTCACCACTTATCATCATTGGCTGTTTTCAGTTTAGTATATTCTGTTCCAAATCTAGGGATTGTATAAATATTTAAGAGGAATTTGGTAGAATCACAGAGCATTTTTTTACTTTATTTTTACAATTACTTATCTTAAAGAAGACTACAGGGATGTGATATTATGTGTAGCAGAAATTTTACCTTACATTACAATTATGACTTGAATGATGTAGCATAGTAATTTAGAAAAAAGTCTATATTTTTTCATGAATCTCTTGTTTGAAGTGATTGTACATTAGATGCAACCTTTTTCAGCACACCTACGGTATCATCTGCTACCAATACACCAACTCGAGGACGGAGCATGAGTGCTGGGAGGGAAACCCTGCCTCCCCCACCTCCTCCACCTGTTGAAACAGTTGGTTCTCCACCTGGCATGAATGGACCGCTTCCTTCCCATCTTCGATCCAGGAGTCGGAGTGGAAGTCGATCAGGAAGTCCACTTCCTGTTTCCACCCATTCTACACCTACACCACCCTCAAATCACAACACTCCTCATTCTCATTCTCTAAGCAGAGATAATACTCCCGAACCTCAGCAGCTGCCTCAGACAGACTTGCCACCTCCACCCCCTACACCAGAGCAGCAGCAGCAGCAACAGCAGCAAACTGTGCCCTCACCACCAGCTCCTTTGTCAGCGCAACAGCGCCCCACCTCTCCTCCATGCAACATTCCTCCTCCTCCTCCACCACCACCTCCTCTACCCATGACTTTGCCTAATGGTCCATTGTCACCACCACCTCCATGTGGTGTACCCATGTCTCCACCACTGGTGAATGGTGATGTGGGCAAATCACCACTGAAACAAGTAAGTTCTTTTGTTATTAAGGTAAATAGTAATTTACACAGGTTTTTGTTCAGCAGAACTACAGCAAATTCTAATTAAAACAGAATGTCTGAGGACCTTAGGAGGTTTTCATTTTACACAAATTTCCATTATATAAAGGTCTTATAGCAAAAGAAATATAAATATATCAGGACCTGTTACTTGCCTGTAGTGTATTTCATTTATTACTTCATTTTCAACATTTTTTAAAGTGTGTTAAGAATATGTCAGTTATGTCACCTTTCACACTGCCCTTATTTCCATGTGCTTCAGTAGGAGTAACTTCACAGACATTCATTCTAAATGTGAAATTATTCATTACCTGTTCAAAGCTTTAAAGTTACTTCCACCTAAAATTTTTGCAGTATCTTTCACTTGTTTCTGAAATGTTGTTCCAAAAACTAGAATTTTTATTTATGCAAGACTTAAAAGCTCTCGCACACAATTTGATTTAAACTGTTATTTACAGACATTCATAATTACATATTTTCAGATCCATGTATTCATACTGAACCACTTTTTTATATTTTAATATCTTTCCCATTTTGTAGACTTAAAGTTTTCTTGACTTGTCAGAATATTAAGACTGTTTACAAACAGAATAACCTCAGCCAATTTTATTTTTGAAAAAAAGGCATACTAAAGTTCCAGTATGCTTAAGTTCCATGAACTATAGTGCAAAGCTACAATAAACTTTATAATTTTCTGCTTTTCACAGCAGTGGGTCTTCAGGCTCTGGGCTACTAGGTTGTGACTCTCTGTAGTATTTTAGTTGATACTAGCAGGCTGGTGGCACATGCTGCTTCCATCTTAAGGGTCAGCCTTGAAGGTGGAGGCATAACTTAAATGTTAGTCATTTTGGTGACAAGAATATGAGGTGGATGACTTGGGAATTGGGAGTTTAATTCCAGGACATGGGGGTAATTTTTATCTTCTCTAAAGCATCCCTACTGGCTGTTGCCCATCCGGCCTTCTGTGCAGTGGGTAGTGGTAGTAATGCAGCTGGGGTTTCTGTTAGAGGCTGAGTCTTCCCCAGGACCATAGTGCAGCCAGAACAATTATGTCAATGAAAAATTCCAATGACGCCATAGGGAATCGAACCTGCAACTTTCCGGCTTGTAGCAAAATGTTCTGGGAGGGGTAGCTGTGGAAATAAATCCGTGAGAAAATGTAATGTGGGTTTTGTTTTTAGAGCCTGACAACTCAGTTTTTCAAGCTGATTCTTTAAATAAATAACTCACCATGTAACACACCTGTGCAGTCCCATCATGACTTGGTTGATTTACAACACACAGGTAGTGTCACAGCTGTGTACGTTGGTTATTAATTTTGTGATCTGTGCCACGTGTATCAATACAAGTACAAATGACCCTCTGTGTAAGGAAACAATGGCCAAAGATAGCTCAGAGTGTTGCATAACACTCCATTAGAACCATTTGAACCAGGTGTCTGCAGATGTCTGTGCTGGGGTATAAAGCTGACAACCTGCATCTGTCTACTTCCAAGGCTATATATATGCCTCATGGTGCAGTTTTACTTTTATTGTCAATCGGTTACATTATCAAACATTGTTAGTTTCTGGTGCAATCCCTAGAGGATGTTACACTTCTTTTCTGTGAAGATCAGAGAAATATTCCATTGAAGACAGTTTATGTTTTTTGTAGGTTTCACTCAGTATACTATCACTACATATTGTACTTTTTACAATCCATTAGTCATTGTGAGAAGTAAGTACTGTATTTGTCTTTTGGATTTTATTTGTTTGTGTGTATGTTTGTCCTGTTGTAAGATATCCTCAACCTAATTATATTTGGTTTCTCATTAGTCAGTTTTGTGCTTTGGTCATCTCCAGTGGCTTATTATGTTATGTTTCATGTAGAATTTACCTCAAATGAGGAAAATAATGTTAGAAGTCGTATTGATACATGCCTATTTGACATAAGAATTTCATTTATCATTAAGAGCACATTTGTGTCGTTTCAAACATGATAGTACATCATGAACACTAGTTATAAGCAAGAACATTGTTTTGTCTTGTAGTTTCCCTGTGATATTTATATGTATGTTCCTCTTTCTTATAGTTCGTAGTTACTTTGAGACATAATAAATTCATTTTTATGTTTGTAGATCATCTCTACATCACCACCAAAACAGTCTCCTCCTAAGACAGAGAACCCTGCTCGTAACAAACTGGCCAATCCACCAGCACCTGCCTTTGATCCAAGGAGCGATTTGCTCAAGGCTATACGTGACGGTAGGTTATGATTTTAATGTAAATATATATATATATATATATATATATATATGTTTATGCTTTTGATGATGTGATATTATGGTGACAGTCAAAGTTCATACAGTTTATAATGTATGTTTTGTTCTGTCATTTAGGAATAAAGCTAAGGAAGGTTGAAAAGAATGAACAAAAGGAAGTGGAACGTGTGAATGCACTGCATGATGTTGCATCAATCTTGGCTCGTCGAGTGGCTGTTGAATTTTCCGATTCAGATTCAGCATCTGAGAGTGAATATGATAGTGAGGGGTGGGGTGAGCAGGAGACGAGCGCGTGACATCAGCGCACTGACAGTGGACATGCACATCCTACTGATGAGCAGTCTCAGGAGGCAGAGTGTGAGTAACATGGACAAGAGCAGGGAGTGCTTGTGTAGTGGTTGATGCATGGTGCCAGGCAGAGGAAAGCAGGCAACCAGTTTTCAGCACACTTGAATTTAGTCACTAAACAAAGCTGAAACAAGAAAGTTACACATTTTTACAGGTCTTTGGGTAAGTAATGTGTAATGTAATGTGACTTTTTGGGAAGAATCTTGGTTAGCTTCCAGAGCATATGAAAATAGCATGACATTAAATATAAGAATTAGATGTACTGTGAAACTAGGCATTGCCTGAAACTTGTTACATATTGCAATAGTGTATTGATGTTTCATTTCATCAGTACTTCAGATCCTAACTTTATCTGTGGGTCTTCATTTTGTAGTGGTGATTTATGAGAAAGAATTCTATAGCAGTACCAATGAAACTTTGGTTGACCCTAGACAGCATACTGTATCTGCAGTTTTACTATTGTCCATGCACAGAAGCGATAACATGGGTCAGTTCTGGAGGATTTACAGTACCACTTTGAGATGAAAAGTGATAATTTTAAAAGACAATATCAATTATGGCAGGAATTAAGCTTTGGTTAACAGAATCCTTTTATTTGTGGGAGATCATAAGGCTATTAGATTTCAGGTGTGTGAAAGTGGAGATATGAAGCCCAAAATACACATGTATTCCCCGTGTTTCCCAGCAAGTACGTGCAATTGACTGTTGCGACAGAGTGTACATATAACACATTGAGTATATATGCGAAACATTGTCCACATTGTTTTCTTAAATATATACTAACTTCATAATTTTTCCAAAATAGTTCGAGTCTCCATTGCTTTATCTGATATGTTGTAATGTCAGTACAGTGTAAAAGACTTTTGAAATACAATAGTAACTAGTAACAGCATCAGAACCTTCTCTTGAATCATTAGTCTGATAATCATAAATGATGCAGACATTTTATTGTATAGGTTAGTAGACTGAAGAGTTTAATGTGTGTGGGTATGAGGAGAATTGTTACGTTACTTTACTGAAACTTTACAAAAGTCGCGCCACCCACGCAAATTTTTGGTGAAAGACATCTAACTTAATTAGAGGTTTTATTGTGTGGTAGATGGTGTGAGGTTTCTGGTTATGTGGTTCACTACCAGTTATTATCTGCCAAGTTCCATTTCGTATTGCATTGAAACGTTTGACCTGTTTAATGTGTATAATACTTGGGGCAGGGAACACCAAAGGTTGGAGCATTGACTATTTCCATGTGTTTGTAATTTTTTGTTCCACATGATAACCCTAGAATTTGGTCCTGTCATGTTGCACCTCTTGCCTGCTGCTGGTCTGCGGGAAGTCGTAGATCATAAAATTTGTGGACTTTGGATACAATTTTCCGGTGAAACTGCTCCCATTTTAAATGTAAGAAGTCTTATCGTCAAAGACTAGCATTTGTATGATTTACTTGTAATATAATATTAATATAATGGTGCCAGCTGTTCAAAAAAAGATTTCGAAGTGCTTGGTGTGGAAGGTGCCAGTATATGATGCTCTATGTGGAAAGGGTCCATTTTGTTTATGAGTCTTTGTACACAGTATTTGGTTGCTCATACAAGCATGGTGTGAATTTGCACCATATGTGGGATTTAAGGTTTGTAAGATACCGGAAGAGACTTTCCTGATGGGTTTATTGTAAATCTTAACACTGTACGTGAAGTGTAAGCTTTTCTAGAACTGATTTTCAAAGAGTGTGAACATGCTCAGATTTGTGGTTAGCATGTTTCTTTGTGATAAAAGTATTAAGGGACAGTTTAGCCTGAATTTGCCAGAGTGGCCCCTTTTCATGTAGAATGATGTTATGTGTTGGATTATAGTTAGAGGGTATTACTCTCCCATGTTGTATTTACTTCCATTGTACAGTGCCGGGACTTCTTGTCACAGTATTTCCAGGGAATTTATATAACAATATTGGTAATGTATTCTATAATGTAGGTATATTATTTTTTCTTATATCTGTAAACTTTGTTGGAACCTGTCTGCTAAATGAGCTGTTTTCTTGTAATAATATAGCAGAGAACAGTATATATGGAACGTGTATCACATGTGTGACCTAATGATTGTGAATTGTGCTTTCAGCTGAACTTTGTTATATAATACTGTATGCTAAATAGTGGTAGTGAATCTGTACAGATCAGAAAGCAGTTTCAGTGGAAATTACTCAGTTTGAGGTTAAGTCTGTTGGAGTGTTTAAAACGAATAGGCCTCACTGTTAGTAGGGTTGGGGGACAGTTTTATATTCCATAGAAAGTTATACTTGCTTTCAGCTTCACTGTGTATTTAATCCCTGTGCTGGTGGCAAAACACTGCTGTTTTATCTGTGATGTATTCTCTTAGTAATCCCCATATGTACAGGGTCAGCTGCTTGCTGGATTTGTACCAGCATGAATGTAGAAATTGGTTTGCATATGTTAGTCACAGTTCAATTGAAATTTAAAATAAAAGCTTTATGCAGGTTGAACCATTATAGGTTTGAATATACAGAACACATACCAGCATATTGACATTACACCTGCCCACATAAACAGCTAATGACTAATCTTTCATTACCAGTGACATTGTCTGCAGCAGGTAGTGCAGAACTTATAGTGGTAAATTGAACTGGTTACTTTCTTTTTGTGCAGAACTTATAGTGGTAAATTAACTGGTTAATTTATTTCGTGTGTGAGCCTGGGTTCCTTTCATGTGCATCGGTTAGAAGCGTAAATGGTGAATAGTGTCTGCTGTTGGTTTTGGAGTATTCAAAATCTTATTTTGAAAATCATTGTTTATAAAGCAGCTGTATACATGGACATTCTTAAGCACTTATTGAGCATGTGTATTGCGAAGAATACAAGCTTTAATTATGTGTCCACTTGTTGTGGTCTTATACAGTTGTAATGTTAGACTTTTTTAAAAGAGTTAATTTTGACACTGAGTTCTGTTAAAAGTTGTTGGTGAAAATTACATCCCATCTGCTGTTCACAGTGGAAAGAAGGGATTTTTACGGGTGTGTGAAGTTTAAGTAATAGATTCAGTACAAACTATTTGCTAGCTGTAAAATTTGAAGTAAATATGGAATTTCAGAAATGTAGAAATCATTTGTATTAATTTCTTTGTAATGTACAGTTCTTGTTGCAGTACTGAGTAGACATGTGTTCTGAAGTTGAGTTCCATAAAGACATGATTAGGAGATGGAGCATGGAAGGTACTTACATTCTTAACGTTCAATACAATTTCTCTGAAGGCACTACTGTGTGTCTCAAGCTGTGAAGGTAACCGTATTATAGGGTTCTTTTTACTTCATGTGGTAAATGTGCCCTCCTTCCCTATTTAATTAGGAGTGCTCTTAGTTTCCCTCTTCTGCCTAGCAACATGGGGAGTTCAATATGGCATGTGTTCAAGGGACATGATAGGATTAAATATGCTTACAGTATTAATCACCCAGAACATGTAATGCTTTTACTTTTAACTAACTTGTTTAAATTTTTTGCTGACTTGAGATGGATTACAGTTAGTCCATAATATGAAGAGTGCAAATATTGTTCAGACTAGGAGACGTTACTTGTACGATTACAAAGTAGGTGTTACTTGTGTGATTACAAAGTAGTGATTGTGGTTTTAATAAGAATATCTGCAGTGTATTCTGAATTAAGCATAATTAATTTACTTTTAAACTACAGACCATATGTACTAAATTCAAAATGTGCAATCGCTAGCTATGGGCTGTGTCTGGAATTTGATTCCAGCTTTTCTTTTCATGATAGGCTTGGTTCCCACCCATTCACCTGCTCAGTGTGCCCTGAGGCTTATTCTCGTCAGTCAAGGTAGCCATAGCATTCATCTTGACCACCTAGTGCCAAGGTTGACAGTACATGGAGCTTTACTTCAATGCCCATTGTACACCTTTGTGGTTCATTTCAAAAGCATTTTGGCAGCTTATCTCTTTACCTTACTGCTTGTATGGGACAAAATACATTTCTTATGGTAAAAGACAAGAGCACTTTGCAGGTGTGAGCTAAATAAATTCATTCCTATACAGTCACCCACAGACATTCAGATATTAAGGCTTAGTCATTTTTCATGACATAGCAATACAAAACCAGTTGCAGGAATTGAAATGTAGTTGTATTTTCTGTTTATAAAGGTAAAAGTTCACCCTAGAACAGGCCACCAAGGCCCAGAGGTGGAGTAGAGGTACCGGTCTACTCTTTCTTTAAGTTCAGCGCTGTTTGGGGTTGGGTGGTGAACGCCATGCCCCGGCTGCTTTCCCCCCGGGTAAGACCCAGTACCCATTGTATAGGAGGCTGGGTGTGCCCCAGAGCTGGTCTGGACGGATGTAAAAATTCTCGCTGTCAACGGGGTTCGATCTCCGGACCGTCCAGCCTGTAGCGAGTCGCCATACGGACTGAGCTGTCCTGGCCTGCACTACTGTTGGTATAGTAAAATTAAAATAAAAAATAGAACCTCGCAAAGGGGAAACAAAGAACAAAAGAAGCTGCTAAAGACACAAAGAAAAGGAAAAAACATAAAGAATATTAAATAAACAAAATATGAAGGAAGAAAGAAAGAAAGAATAAACAAGAGAGACAATTGTTATTTTCAGTCAGTTGTCTGAGCCTGCTTGCCCCTTGATTATGATAAATAATTAAACAGGTCTATCTATCTCTTGTACACAGCTTAACTCTATTTTGCAGTCTTTTCTGCTTCTGTTACATCAGTGCCTAACCCCACTACAGCTGTTTCTTCATTCTGGTCATTGTCGACTTCTTGTTACTGACCGGCTGCAGCGGAGTGAATTCCCACATTGCTGTGAGGACACAGAATGATGACATTGGAAGAACGTAAAAATTACACTTTACCTTAATGGGCGGCATCCGTGCAACCTTGACTCTCCAGAAATTCCTGTTCAGTTATATCGAAACTTTCCTTCAAACTTATATACACTAAACAGTGCACTTACAATGTGTGCTATGAATATCTTCATCCACAATACACCTAAGAAAATATGCTGGGGCAAACTAACACAACACCACTTCCAACACTTCACTAAACTATTTTCAAACAACAGAAATTAGCTTGAAATCACACAAATCAACACACTAATGCAATAACCTATGAACATGTCTCTACTGTTAAGATTAATACTCGATGTAAAGAACACCGAGATGAGTGGCATTTGTCCTCGAGAGCATTCTAAAAAGTGCTGGCTCCAAGCAGCCAACTTCCATCCACCTTGCCTGTCCCAACTCTACTGTATTGTCTATTTATATTTCTTGAAAATGACAGTCTTCCCCAAAGATTATGTTAGATGTCAATCAGAGGAAGAAATTGCCTGTATATGCGTCTCACAAGATGGCTCATGATTTATATAAAAATATTGGAAATTTTAAAGAAGTTGATCAAATTGGCAAGCTGTATTGTATTTAAAATATTTTTGCTGTGTTGGTGCCTTGAGCTGACATTGAAATTTGTGTCATTAATAATTCTGGAACATGATGAGTTTAGTTTTATCCTTTGTGTTTGTTGAAATGCTTTAAATGTGAAGTTGTTAGTTTCCTAATTACTGTCCAGAAATTACTTCTCTTCTATTATGAGTGTCAGTACTTTAACAGGGATAAAACATCAGTATTGGGTGGATTGTCAGTGTAAATGTTTCCCATTTGTTGTGCCTTTTATAAGACATTGGATGGAGTAGGTTCGTAAATATGACAGTCCTGTTTCTATACATACCGTAGCATGAGTCCCTTTAGATTTAATGTTTGACACATTATGTTTAAAGGTATGTCAGTCATCAGTCTGTAATCACATAAATACTTCATCGAGAAAGAGGTCTCAGACATTTGCAGTTTTCAGGAAGGCACAGTTCTTGTTATTTTTTTTTTTTGTGCCTATACATTCCAAAACATATTAAAAAGACTGATTCTGTAACCTTAATCAGTTGTAGTTTTCTGTGTTTTACTTTGTGATAGTAACTGATTTTTCAGAATGTTCATTTGTGGAATGTAAGTCTTTTTTTATCAGATACTCAGATTATGACTTGTGCACTATTTTCATGTATCAATCCATGTGCACTATCTTGGTGAAGTATATTGACACTAGCAAATGAAATGGACCCTGGTAGCTTATGCCAAGGAAGGTAAAAAATTGTAAGTGCTGCTGAAGTTGGACTTCTCAGTTATATACAGGACTAGTTTTATCATAAGCATTAATTATAAACAACATTCACACATATGTCAAAGACTGCTGTTGGATGAAGAGAGGTAGATATGTGCAAGTTCTGGATTTGTTTCTTTATATGGTTTACCATTTCACATTTTACTAAACACTAAATATTGTGATGTTATTTAAATCAGCCATGCTTATGGAAAATTATTGACTGTGGTATTAATGTTCATTGATCCATTTTTAATCTTCTGATACATCATAATCACTCCATGTCATATTTTGTACTAGCATTTGGTACATAAAAATTTTTGAAAAACTTCATGTTTATGATCTCACCTTATCAGTTTGGAAAAGAACAATTTAACTTTGTGTGTGTGTGTGTGTGTGTGTGTGTGTGTATGTATGTATGGCTCTCTGAAACTCTGCTGCGGGACAACTTATGTCATTGTTTTCCCATGCTAATTATGGTGGGGGAGAGATAGGCAGTGAATTTGTTAGTTGCCGTGTTTCCTGAGATTTCATTTCTTCTAATGGGATTTGTGGTTGAAATTAGAACTTTCTATTTTTATAGCTTTGTTTTAACTTGTATACTGACTGGGTGAAGCAAACATGTGAGCAGTAACTGCAGTTTGATAGTTGGGATAGCATAGTCATCAATTCGTGGCAGAGGCAAGTAACTTTTCTCCAAAGCAATTGGAGTGGCCCAGGGGCCCACCCCATTTCCTGTTCAATGAATACTGGGCTGTTTACCTGGGGGTAAAATGGCTGAAGTGTGAAGCTCCATATATTGCTGAGGTTAATAATATGTGGAGCTATACCTGCACTCCACCTTATGCCTTCGTGATGTGCATAGGCCCAACTTTGCCTTAACTTTTACTGCCAGGTAGTCAAGGCAGCTGTAATAAACACAAGAATTTGAAAACCATGCATACACCTCTATTCATCCAGAGTGTGACTGCATGTTTTATAATGTAACAATGGAATTCTTGTATATTGTGTGAGGAGGAAGTTCTAGGGGTACCCATTTTTCCTCTGTAATCGCTTTGCAGACCAAAAAATTAGCCCAACTGTACAACTCAACTGGACATGCAGATTCAAAATGTATTAAGAAAAAAGGTAGTAAGTGTGAGGTGTTTGGATGATCAGGTAACATGATTTCTAAGGGATGTATGTATCAAACTGTGTTATTTCCTAATATTTACTTATACTTACTTATCAGATGCTGCATGTCATGGTATGCGGAAGATTCCAAAGATAAATTTGATGTGGAGCTGATCACATAAATTTTTTAGTATCAAGCCTTGGGAGGAATTTTGCTTTGAATTCTAAGACTCAAATCTAGAGTGGTTTCTAATACAAAAAATACTTGACCAGACATCTGTCAAAACTTTGTTCAATTATGTTGAGGAGGTATGTGCATATTGTGTGAGCAGCATTCACCTCAGGTGGTGGAATGTACCACTTCATCATTCCGTGCAACATTATTTTCACTGCCCTGTTTAAGGTGCCACAGGCGATATGGCTTGCTGTCACTGCCAATATGGATATTTATTTTTTTTTTCACTGGTGGATTGCTGTCAAATGCAAAATAAAGTTTTGCATTTTGTCAAAATTAATATTGAGATGCTTTCATAATGAGTACATGGTTTAGTCAATATCTCACTCCATGGAGTAGAGTCCTGCATTGTGTAAAACCTGAAGGTGCATTACCATGGTCCAGAGTCACCAGGTTCCACCTCATGTTTCTGTCCTGAATCAAATGAATCCACCCCATGCTGTCCCACCCTACAACGATCCATTTTAATATTCTTCCATCTATGCATAGGTCTTCAAGCGGTCTGTTCATGTTTCCTCCTCAAGGTCCTGCGTTTATTTCTACGTATTTCAGCACCCCGCATGCCGCCGCCGCCCCCCCCCCCCCCCCCCCCCCCCCCGCACCTCTTTGTTGAT
>Ga0123355_10007029_pt1 | contig 16771 bp, 18 predicted proteins | sample TergutEmb28metaG_3_FD_89872 | JGI IMG/M metagenome (GOLD analysis project Ga0123355, IMG submission 89872) | Embiratermes neotenicus P1 segment gut microbial communities from Petit-Saut dam, French Guiana - Emb289 P1 | ecosystem: Host-associated > Arthropoda: Insects > Digestive system > Gut ...
ATATATAATATAATAAAAAATTTTAAAAAATATGAAAAAAAAAATTAAAAAAAAAAATAAAAAAAATAAATTAAAAAATAAAAAAAAAAAAAAAAAAAACACGAATTTGCGTAAACCTAAAAGGCGGGGGGGGGGGGGGGGGGGGGGGAGGCCAACATTCAAGCATCTAGTCTCAGGCTGCCCCTGCTTCTACTCACTTTGTGGAAAATGACCAACAGTACCATTCATTGTATTGCACTATTCCATTCCACCTTTAACACTGGAAAGTTTATATGAAATAACAAAGATACTAAGTACCTGACCTACTGTAACGCCAAAACTCTGTAAATGTGAAAATTGCTAGTGTTTGTCAGACAACTGTACTTACCTGTTGGAACTGGCCTTCCATTAACAAACCAATCCACTCGCATAGAGGGGTCACCGACAGGTTGCAAACGGCACTCCAGATGCACATTTGTTCCTTCAATAGTCTCCAGATTATGTAAGGGTCTTGTAAACTGAGGTGGTTGCACAACTGTTATGTCATCAGTCACATGCTTACGATAGCGAGAAGAATCTTCCAGCATTTGGATTTGCTCTAGAGCAGCTTCATTCTGACTATCCGTCACAATGTCTGATCTGCTGACCACCTACAGAAGTACGTCATCACAATTTATAACTAGTATCACCACTGGCAATAGCCATAATTTAATAGACTATTAACATTCAAAATATGTCTTCCTGTTGCTTTCTATGGATGTGAAACATTGTGTGTCACATTAAGGGAAGAACATGGGTTGAGGATGTTCCAGAATATGGTGCTGAGGAAGATATTTGAGCCACACAGCGAGTAACAATATACTGGAGAAAAATGCACAATGACAACTATCACAATCCACACTCCTCATCAAATATTATTTTCATAATCATATCAAGGTGGACAAGCTTGGTGGTTCAGGTGGCACATATGGGGGAGAAGAGAAATAAATGCATACAGAATTTTGGTGGGAAACCCTGTGGGAAAGAGGCAATTTGGATGTGTAAGCATAAATTGGAATATAATATTAAAAAGGATCTTAAAGAAAGTGGAGATGTACTGAATTAGTATGCCTCAGGATGGGGATGAGTGGTGGGTTGTTGTGAATATGGAGTTAGAAGTAAAAGCAGTATGAGCATCTAACAGTCATAAAGTTGATAAGTATGAGCTCTTACCCTCACACATGCAGACGAATGAGCCGATCCCAAATGATTTGTAGCTCTTACAGTATATTCACCAGAGTCCAATGCAGTGGCATGGATAATATCCAAAGCAACATATCCAAAATCATAATATGTACGAAAACGTGACCCTGAAATGATACAATGATACAATGTATTCAGTGTACTCAGATATTATTTCAAATGACTACTCACAATAAACTGACTAAGGGCTGGAAGGTAGAGACGAGATTTTTTGCCCATCCAGACCGGCCCTGGGGCCCACCCAGCCTCCTGTAAAATGGGTACCAGGTCTTTCTTGGGGGTAAAGTGTGGTCAGGGCATGCTGCTGACCACTCACCCCCTTCTAGTGCAATGGTTATCGAAGAGTAGAGCTATACCTCTACCCACCTTCTGGGCCACACCGGGCCTGTAACAGGATCACTTTACCTTTTACTCACAATTAAAGTGTAATATTTAATATGCAACAAGAAGGTCACAGAACACGGTATCTTGTGTCATCCAACACTTTGTCCTAACAAAAAAGTGTTACAAATTAAAAAAAATTACATCCGTACACAATTCAAAGTAGTATATTTCTATAAGAGACAGTTTTGGCACAAAGAAATAAATCTGTGTGTTATGCTGGTACTTTTGAATATACAATAATGTCACTATAAATATATACATGTTCACTTTCTCATGCCATTTCATATGCATGTCTACAATTCACACAAAAGATGATATACCCATTTGCTATCATTAACATTTTATTCAGTACTTTCTCTATAATTACTTTAAGAACAGCTGCAGTTCTACAGACCTACCACAACAAATAAAGAGGATGTTCAAGTGAAACACATCACACTAAAATCCAGTAACAAAGGTCTGTGGTTGCACATGCACTGTAGCAAGCGATGTGACTGTGTGCTTGCTGGCAGCCTTGCTAACTGTCCAGCATCACCAGTTTGATGTAGGAACTGCAAACGTATGATACTAGTGCTGCAAAAGTAGCTGTTTTCTTCTGTGTCAAATGCTGTGCTCTCCTGCCTACATTCCTGTGTTTTTAGAATAGTAATACTGCCTGGCATGATGGTGCCAAGGCCTAGGAATGTTGAGCCTTCCAACAGCACAATGCAAAATTTACATGGAAGAATTGCCTAATTGCTTCAAAATACATTAAAAAGAGGAGACAGCCAAGTGGATATGATAATGATTTATTTATTTAGTGGATTATTTTATGGTAAAAGCAGCTGTAACCTATTTTAAGGCAATGACCTGGAATGACTAAGAAAAACCATAAAGAAAACCTATGATGATCCTGCATACCAGCTGAGGTTCAAATCAGGCAGTTCCCAGATGCAAGACACAGGTATTAGCATTGTCCAACAGGTTCTGTGACAACATACCATAAGCCTCCCAATGGTTCAAAAAACAGTATCAGTAGCAAATGCCCCTCAACTTACCAACAGTGACTGGACGGCCATTGCAGAACCATTCCACACGCATAGTTGGGTCTCCCATGGGTTCCAATCGACATTCCAGGTGAATATTTTTTCCTTCATTAACAGGTTTTGGATCTGAAAGTGGCTGCACAAAAATTGGCTTGGACTTAGAAATCTCCTCAATATGGTACTGTGGCTCGACAAACTTGGAACCTTCCAGATGCTGCGTCTTCTCCATCGCAGAGCGGTGCATGCTGGTTGTATCAATACTGGAACGCACTGCAATGCAAATTAGCTGCGTTAAACAGACATACAGTTGGTCGTTAATACTAATATTTACAACCCTGTAGAATGAATCACCTTAAGATCACAAAATGAAGATATTACATTCAAGCAGATCTTCAGAACATATGTCTCTCCTCTTTTGGGTTCTGACGTCATATTGTAACCAGGCAGCTGTGTCAACTACAATGAACCATGTCAGCTATACTGAGACACAGTGTTCCACACATACATAGTTGTTCAGTGTACCAGTAAAACAGCCAACAATGTTCAACATTCAAAACAACACATATCCATCCACGTGGTCATTTTACTCTTCCACATTTTCATTACCTCTGAATATTTTAGTATGCATCTCCAAAATATCCAGACCAACTCTAGTGACCACCCAGGCTCATATTCAAGGCATCCCAGGGTACTTTCCTAGGGCAAAAGTAATGTTGACCATTCACCTCCATCCAGCAGCAAGTTTAAGAATGAGTGGAGCCATACCTCTACTCCCCCAATTGGGCTTCATGGTGTGGACAGACAACTTTAACTTTACCTTTCCTAGCAATACAGTACATGACCTTGTATGTTTGCCCAGGAATGCTACAGCAACAACAAAATATGCAGTTACATGTACATACACAGCATACTGTTGTATCTGACTGAAATACACAGTGACATGAATATATGCAACATGATGCTCAAATACACCAGTACTCCATCAGCTGTGCTGTATTGTGCTATGAAATGAGACATGTGTACCATCGACAGCACACAACAAATCTGATCACAATTACATTCACTAACCTTCCACTTCCATTGTTGCAGACAGTTGTGCCTCTCCAAGTGCATTTCTAGCAACGACTGTGTAGGTTCCAGCATCCTCTGAACGTACGCTCAAGATATCAATGGCAACATAACCAAAATCATGGTATGTCTGGATCCTGTTGGCACTCTGGATAGCTCTACCATTGAAGTACCATTCAATCTGGATGGGAGAAGAAAATGTGTTACCAATTACAAATTTCAGCACTGTAACAAGTGTACTGACATTAACATGTTTAGAATATGACAGGGGAATGAGAGATGTGTTAAGGAATGACAGCTGTGTTAAGGAATGACAGCTGTGTTAAGGAATGACAGCTGTGTTATGGAATGAGAGCTGTGTTAAGGAATGACAGCTGTGTTACAGAATGACAGCTGTGTTAAGGAATGACAGCTGTGTTATGGAATGACAGCTGTGTTAAGGAATAACAGCTTTGTTATGGAATAACAGCTGCGTTAAGGAATGACAGCTGTGTTATGGAATGACAGCTGTTTTACAGAATGACAGCTGTGTTAAGGAATGACAGCTGTGTTACGGAATGACAACTGTGTTATGGAATGACAGCTGTTTTACAGAATGACAGCTGTGTTAAGGAATGATAACTGTGTTAAGGAATGACAGCTGTGTTATGAAATGACAGTTGTGTTAAGGAATGATGACTGTGTTACAAATGACAGCTGTGTTATGGAATGACAGCTGTGTTAAGGAATGACAGCTGTGTTATGCAATGACAGCTGTGTTAAGGAATGATGACTGTGTTACAAATGACAGCTGTGTTATGGAATGACAGCTGTGTTAAGGAATGACAACTATGTTATGGAATGACAGCTGTGTTATGCAATGACAGCTGTGTTAAGGAATGACAGCTGTGTTATGGAATGACAGCTGTGTTAAGGAATGACAGCTGTGTTATGGAATGACAGCTGTGTTAAGGAATGACAACTATGTTATGGAATGACAGCTGTGTTATGCAATGACAGCTGTGTTACAGAATGACAGCTGTGTTAAGGAATAGCAGCTGTGTTATGGAATGACAGCTGTTTTACAGAATGACAGCTGTGTTAAGGAATGATAACTATGTTAAGGAATGACAGCTGTGTTATGCAGTGACAGGTGTGTTAAGGAATGACAGCTGTGTTATGCAATGACAGCTATGTTACAGAATGACTGTGTGTTATGGAATGACAGTTGTGTTATGCAATGACAGCTGTGTTTCTGTTTGACGTTAAAATGATTAAGATCTGACACTGGAATTAAACCGTATTACTGACAACAGCCTGATAGCATAAAATAAAGGTCAAAATAAACACACACAATCACAGATTCAGTAGCTAACAAAAACAGGCCACTATGTGCAACACAAATTTTAGTGAACTTATAAGTCTTTAATTTGGTAGCAAAAAACAGTTCTCAGTAACCTGCAGGAGTCAATAAAGTACAGGGATTCCAAAAATGATTAAATACAGCCTAACTTCATAGAATTTGACCATACAATCTTCAATTAACTAGTTACAAACACAACTACTTAAGATTATTCAACACTCCTAGAATAAACAAGATAGAAGAACATAATTCATGCTCCCATAACTTAAAACAAAACATTATCAGATGCCTCAGTAATGTAACATTAGGTCATATGACTAGAAAAACTAATATGCACTGACACTATAAAGACCATTGCAGAACTGTTATTAGGGTGTCAGCAGAGCAACCTGTATCAGAAATCTAACGTAGTACAGCAGTGACCAGATTACTTGCTAGTTGTCGGCACAGGGCTGAACAGGCAAGCTGCTAAGACTGGAAACATTGCATGTCCACCACTAAGCACCGCACTCCAAAATGTCCACAGTGACAGAAGCTATTTATGTATTTCCTAGACAGTAAATGATGTTGAAAGAGGCATAAAGTTGCCTGGCTGCTCATTCGTAAGCTTAGCACCAAGTACCCCATGCTGACTGCAGCAATGTACAGTGTCTGGGATCTCACAATCCATATTATCTGGTCACTACCATCAACATGCCCTAAAATAAATGCTACCATACATATGTTTAAAGTAAGCTAAGCAAAATCCAACATTAAATCAAATTCAGCATTAAAACAAAAAATAGGCTTGTGTGAAAAAAAAATCCTTAAATACACTGTTCATAAGAATATGATGTGAAAGGATTTCACTAACCTTCAAAGTCATGTCACTTTGTGGTTCTACTCTGGCTTCAAAATGAGCCCTTTGTCCCTCTACAATTTTGTTTGTACCCTTAAGGGGGCCCAAAAACCTTGGTTTCTGAGTTACTGTAGTTTCCTCCTGTACACTGCGACCATAACGGCTGAAAAGACCAAAAATTATTGAATGAAAAAAATGTATTTGCACTCCAAGAAATACTGTTCTGCAATAGCTATCATATTGTTGCAATTCACCTCGTATCTTCAAGATAATGGATCTTCTCTAGACCACCAGGATGTTGGCTGTCTACAATGATATCCTTCTTGCTAACAACAGTTAGCTGAGCCGAGGTGGTTGCCTGTCCCATTCGATTGTACGCACGACATGTATAGACACCGATGTCGTGTGTAGTCACATGTTTGATCGTTAAGGCCACATATCCAAAGTTGAAGAAAGTAGTAATTCGAGAACCTGCAAGTAAAACATTCAATGGATTTCCCATAATTCTGAAAGTTATGAAAAACTTCTGAACACACTGTATAGCCATTCTGGTAACACAGTCCAGTTATTTGGAGATACAAATCTCCTGGGATGTGATGCTGTGCAAGGAATGTGGGGTTTCCATTGTTTCAGAAGATAACAGTTCCTTCATCTTCAAGGCCAAAGGAGTGCTTGACCCTCAGTGATAAAGGCACCATGATCCTTCAAAATACTGGTCACTGCTCTCCCAATCACACAGTACCACATCCTAGATGACAAGAATCTTCAGCAACACTGCTGTCCACACCCCTACCCAAAATCTCACATTCAGTTACTCATTTCTGGCAGGCATTCTTTGGTGCTGCACTGTGTTGCTCCAGTAGATATTTCTGACATAGGCAGGAAATTTCAAAGCCTCCAGTTTCTAACCTCAGAATGCAGTGTGCAAGTTACTGCATGTGGTTTCCAGAGCAACATGGTCCTTCGATATAAAATCATAAATGAGCACTGCTGTGAAAACCTCAAAAACCATTCCACCCCTAATGTTATGACAAGCAAAAAGAAAATACAGGCATTCAAAAATAATTACATTTACATTTTCATATTGTGAAAAGATACTGAAGTTCTTTACCTTATTAATAACTACTACACACAACAGCAAAGACAACATTACACATTTACTGAGTCCATAAAATGTCTGAGTAATAATTTATTAATTACTGCTAAGAAATATATGAAATAACATGTTGTTATATTCTGTAGTTTTGCAAGAAGAATGGTGTTGATTATGAAATGTTAATCAGAAGATTATAAAAATCATTACAGTTACATACATACATACATACTCACGATGTGAAAATGGCACACTGTACAGTCAGGCAACTACACCTAATTAAAACTTTAAAACTAACTGTTTTAACAAAATTTGCCTGAATATAAGATGAGAAATTTCTTTTTCCTACTCATCATCTCAGACATGTGGGGTCACCTTATAACTGCATACAAAATTAAACACATTCTGCAGGTATGTTCCTGAAAAATCAAAAATTTTGAGGTGGAGGTCATCTTACATACGGGTTCCTATCCACCTAATGACCACAGTTCAAAATGCCAGAATACCCCAGTGGCCCAGGATTAGGTGCCAGTACCCTTGGTACTGATGGGGTTTACTTTTCATGACAACTCCAGTCAACACTCGGTCACTCACCATTTCAGTGTTGACTTGTCATCACTGGACCTTAAAATTGTAACATTCAGGTAAATGCAGTAAGTTGGGGCAGATTATATCTACTGTAACTTTTTGTATGTGCAAACATTCCACACAATATTGCACAAAATTACACTCAAGAACTGTGGAAATTTGTACACACTTGCTTCAACCGGACGACCATCTTTGAGCCACTCCACCTGGAGTGTTGAGTCACCAACAGGTTCCAGTCTGGCTTCAAAGTGTGCAAATCCACCCTCACGGATGTTGTTCTGATCACTGATGGGTGACTTGAACTCAGGTGGAGTCGTGCATTCAGGCACCTCCTGTACATATTTGTAGTGCTGCTGTTGTTGATAGGCTTCAAGCTCCTCAACCTTTTCAATGTAACGCTGCTGCTCAGGAAATCCCAAGTCGCCAGTCACACTGGTTCTTGCTGCAACAACACAGTGAAAACATCCCTCGTAAGATCCTGTAAACGTAACGGCAAAGCTGTCCCTTCACATGCCCTGAAGACAAGACAGGCAAAGTACAGGACAGCTGCACCCACACTTCACCTTGCAACTCAATAATGGCGAGCAGTCAACTGCACACCTGGCCACTTGACTCAAGTGGAGCCCCTCAAATCCAGTGAATGGGTAAATGGGTTGGTCCAAGAGCTAGTACAGATGTTTTGAAGAACAGAAAAATTTTCTGGCTGCCAGGAAAAATCCCAAAGACCCAGACAATGGGCATATCTGCTAGTAGCATATAAACATCACATAATTCAACTTCCCTGAAACCATCATAATTCAGTGAATTTAAAAGTGGAAAGTGGCTAGAAGCACATCTGCTCACTAAACACACAACATTTTATGCAAGAAATGTCAGTGCCCACTCAGTTCCCATTCAAAATTTGTTTTCTGTACAAGGTGCTTACCCTGAACTCTTAGTGTGGATGTGCTGATGGCTTCTCCCAGATGATTCACAGCTCTCACAGTGTATGTTCCAGCATCTTCAACCCGTAGGTGCATGATGTTCAATGAGACGTATCCGAAATTGAAGATAGTGGTGATACGAGAGCCTGTAATTAATAGCTAAAGTTGACACTTTCCTCACATCAATTTGTAGAGCTGTTAGTGTTGACAAATTTTACAAGCCACAATTATCACCAGAAGGAAAACTGATAAAAGGTTGCCACATATTTACAATGAATGCCCAATAAAGCCCACAACAATATGCATTTTAAAGCTCTTATTGTAAGGTAAAATTTTTCAACTTATGAAAAGTGATGACTGACTCTTAGGATAATTCAGTGTATTAAACTGAAATTTAACAGCCATTTCTGCTTGTTTCTAAGAGACTTGGTAACAGAGAAGAAGCAGGAGGGGGCAGGGGTACTTATGCCCATGGACCCTCAAAATGTAAGGTCCCACATACTGAACAACACAGTGCCACATCCCAGAAGACCTGACTCTTAGTAACACTGCTGTGAGAACCTCATACCTAATGGTTTTCAACCACATAACCACTACTGAAAAAAGATGCTCAATTACACAAGCCACCACGCCCATTAATATATCTCAGTGTGAATCATCCCCACTTCTTGTCACCATCATGCAAACAAACTCAGTTAAATGTTTTGCTTTAGAGTTATTTGCTATAACCATCTCATATAATTTCACCCTTCCATACTGAAACAATGATCACTTCAGAAACTACACAGCCAGATAAACCTCAGCCCTGTGTACCAACGCATTACCTGAATAAGGGCCCACAATTTTCCCCCACACAAAGAGTCAAACACAATCTCTATAAGCAGGGAGTTGGGAGCTCATATTTAGATAAATGCAGTCTCCTGCAATAGCAGCAGTCAATTCTCTCTCTAGAACTCTGCAACAACTTATCCCACAGATTAAATTCTTCTTGTATTCTTTCTTCCCTCCTCCTTCCCACCTCCATTCCAGTAATGTTTCATTCAGTTACCAACATTAGTTACCTTTTTAACCCCTTTGTTTCCAGTTACTGGAAGAACTTCAGAGATCATGTCTTGTTACACACATATGAATGTATAAGAAACCAAACTGTGCACTGTGACAATAAATATACAATGCAAGGGTATCTGCTTAAATCTCCAACATGATGGAGGGTGAAACAGTACTCACTTGCTGTGATTGGTCTACCATCCTTGTACCACTCCACTTTCATTGTCGGATCACTGACTGGGGTGAGCTGAGCTTCGAAGTGGGCGTTACGCCCTTCCTGCAACTCCCCCAATTGTTGGAGCGGTCGGATGAATGCTGGTCGCTGGGCAGAAGTTTCATCCACACTTTCAGTTCGCTGGTAACGTGAATAATCTTCCAGCTGCTGAATGTACTGCAAGCTGTGTGGATGCTGGCTGGACTGCTCGATAGACACTCGACCTGAAAGACAGACGTTCATAACAGGGCCAAAATTACTGGTGATGCCAACAGTTCAGAATGACGACAAAACTCACCATCACATGGATTTTCTTGAACACAATTTTAATTTGCTGATGTAAGACATTTTGCAGTAAAACACATTAGTGTCTAATGCACCAAACTGTGCCACATGTAGTGTGACACCACGTGATGGCATACATCTGCAGTGCCTTCTTGCCTTCCTCCTCTCTACACTTTCTCTCCAATGGTCCCCGACACATTTTACCCCACACAGCAGTTAGTTCTGACCTCATCAACATGTACATTGCTTTTTCAAATTTAATCTTGGCACTTTGCTCCCAAATCAAGTGCGTAGGGCTGTGGCTGCGAGGTCCATGCTAAGGACCTCTCTGGCATGCTTTGCTAAGTTTTATCTGTACCTTGTATGGTCATTCTTTGTGTTACCTGAAATACCACAGAGATATAGTGCTTCATGGTTCATTAGGGTTCTTCTTCCACACAAATCATTGCTTCAATCCAAATATTTTCGATTTTTTAATCAATCATTTTTAGTCATTTTGGTCACGACATATTATTCAAGTGTGCATCAATTATTTGAACTGTGTCATCCATGTACATAGACCTTCCTCCCAGCACCTATCCTGAAGAACAGTGTAGGAGCTATAAGCCCAATCACTGAGCAGGGACAGCACAATATTATTCCAAGTGATGGGAAGTCACTTGTGATGGGATTACAAAACAAATGGCTATGGAATGTAGATTATATTTTTATATATTTCAGCATTTTGTAACAATTTTTAAGGTACCTGATGATACTTATGCCACAAAATTTTGGTATGTTATATGGTTGCCATTGTGTACTTAAAACATTGTGTGAAACAACAGACAGAAGATCCAAACAACAACAACAAAAATACATGCTACTGGGTGTAACAGCAGCAGCAACATCAGTAATAGTAGTAGTAGCAGTTTTTTTTGCCCGCCCATTGTTCCATTCCTATATCGCTACATCTGTTCATTTGTTCATTCATCATTTATCAGCGTATAAAGAATGACCTAACATGTGCCCTCTCAGCAATCAGTACAACTGCTTATTATAAAATCTATCTCTCTGCCATTCCGACTGACCTGTCACAGTGAGCAATGCCTGAGATTCGACACAGCCAGACTGACTTGTTACACGGCAAACATATTCTCCACTGTCTTCCAGAATAATGCTGATAAGATCCAGTGCTATGAAACCAAAACGGAATGTGGTCGTAGCACGTGAACCTGCAAATGAAGACATCGCTTAAAATGTTGCTATAAGTTAAACACTTGTAAGTGGCTTGCAAATTAGTCTTCTACATTCCTGGCTTCATTTAAGTAGACTATATAAGCGTAATATCTGTCAACAGCATTACAGACACTGACTGGTTGGCATGTTTGTAATGCACACAAACAAATGTAACAACAAACTCTGTATAGTTAAGTACCTCTTGAAAAGCAAATAGTTTCTCAGCCAGGTAAGAAATTCCCCATATTTTATGGAACCTGAAGGTTCATTAGCATGTTCACAAGATTCTGCAATCTGTAGCTGTCCTGAACCCGAAGAATGCAGTTCATACCTTCCCATCACATTTCTTCATGATCCATTGTAATATTCTCCCACCTATGCCTTGGTCTTCCAATTTGTCTCATTATTTCAGGTTTCTACCAGGTATGCAATTCTCCTCCCCATTACACATGCAGCATGCCCCATCCATCTCACCTTCCTTTTTGTGTGACAGCAACATATCCTCACTCAGACAATAAGGCACAGGCTGATACAAATCTCAACACAGTAAATTAAGAAGTTACAATGTTTGTATGATAGCCACTTGAGCCATCCACTCTCATTCAGAAGATTAAGGTCTTCTGTAATGTGATGGTGTGTAATTGGGTGAGTGGTTCCTGATGCTTCAGAGGCTTGTAGAGCCTTCATCTTCAGGGTCAAGCAGAAACCTTCTTGCACTGTCTGACCCTGAAGATGAAGGCACTACAACCCTCCAAGAACACAGTGCCACATACCAGAACACCTGAATCATCAGCAACACCACTGTGAGAACTTCCAGCCTCACTACATTTTTCACATTATCCATAAAACTATACAACAGTCCTAAAGTGAAGGAGATAATACTCACTTGCTTCCAGAGGTCTGCCATTAACAAACCAATCTACATGCATAGTTGGATCTCCAACTGGCTCTATCCGGGCCTCAAAGTGAACTCTCCCACCTTCAATTTGTGATACATCACGCAGTGGGACAATGAACTGTGGAGGAGGGTAGAAACGTTCCTCCTCTGGCTGAGGTGCGTGTGGCTTGGCTCGCTCCACATGACGCAAGTAAATTACTTCAGGCCCAGGAGTCAATCTGCAAAACAAATAATCTTAATGACTCTCTCAACCTTACATAAAAGCTAAAGTTGTGCCTGTCCATGACATGAAGGCACATAGCGGCAGAAGAGGGACAGCTCTATTAATTCTTAGCCTCAATATTAGACAGAAGTCAGTGGCAAACTTCACATCCTGGCCACATTACCTTCAGACAAAGTAACCTCCAGTATCCACTAGATAGAAAACTGGGTGGGGTCCATATGTTTTGGACGTAAGGAAAATATCTTGACACTGCCAGAAATCAAGCCCAGGATCCTCTGGACCATAGCCTGGTCACTTTACTGACTCTGCTTTCCCAGTTGCACCTCTCAATTCATGCATCCATTGCAATGTAGTACCAGTGTCCATTACTCAGTTCTGTGGCTACAGAAATGTTTCCAAAACATAGCTACAACTTGTGAGCAAACAAACGGTAGATGGTGGAGCCAATTATGTATCCTTCACAACAAAGTACATCCAGCCCTTGCTTTACTCCTGTTCTTTTTATGCTTTTGTGTTTTAGCACCCCTTGCTAATTTACACCACTTTGTAATTTACACTCTCTCATTTCCAGTTTAATGCCCTTTGGATGGCTGCATCCTATTACACTAACCCCTGAATTCTAATGTGAGTATCATTTTTTACTTACGCCTTTTTGATAAATGCTCACTCTTTAGGAACACAACTGGGGTGTAAACAAGGGCTGGGTGTACACATCCCTGTTTAACACAAACTTCAACAGTAATTTTAATACAAAACATCACCAATCCCTACATTTTCTCTTTTCAATCTCAAATTCTACTTTTAAAAGTGCTTTGATCCTCTGTGCAATATCATTCTGTAAATCTGAGAAGTGGAAACCAACTGAAAACTCATGAAACAAACAATTATTTATAAAAATTATTCCGCAATATTTTAACATCACATGTAGACTTACTCAGGTTCAATGACTCTTGTAGGTCTTGGAAGGTTGAGGCGCCGAGGCTCAGGAGCTGACCCTTTGGGTGTCTCAACAAAGAGTCGTGCCCGTGTGGCAGTGGAACCTGCAACATTTTGAGCAGTGCACTGATACCAGGCTGCATCCGACGCCTTGGCTCGCGGGATGTCCAGTGTTGAGGCTCCACTGTCAATAGTTATGTGCACATCAGGACCAGGCACAATAGGTACACCATCCTGAAAGCAAAAGTTGCCGTTTCCTTCAATAAAAACACAGTCTTAGGTGACATTATTTGGTGTGTCAGAACTCCATGTTTTGGTCCTGTGTGACCACCACCTGGGAGGTCCTCTACAATTATAATGGATATTAGAATAGCTCTTACATTAGTCTAAATGCAGATTAGCTTTGTATATTGTGCTAATATGTCTAAAATAAGTATAGAGAGTGTTCTTTGGTAAAGTATACAGTATCTGTGCCATCCTGGATTAATGGTTCAACCAGCACCAAAGAGAACCATTTGCTTTTAAATGTCTGGATGATGCAAGAACCTCATACAATATCCTACAATTTTAACCACATTTTAGTAGTTGTTTAATGTCACATATTGATATTTTAACCATTTAATGTTATAATGTACCATTTACCAAAGACGACTGATGATATATTGTAGCATCACGTGTCTTTGTGTCAAACAGTCTCCCTGAGGATGGCTATTATCATTAGCCGCAACATGTTGCATATGTAGTCATACACACTTATCCAACAGATGTGTAATTAGCTGGAAATACACATTCTCTTATGTCTAACATGAACTGTGTTACTGTATATCTAGTTGTGAAGCAAAACTGTAAACACAGTCACATATAAGAAGCTTAAATCAAAACCACATTATGTCCACATGACACCAATCAGTGAAACACACAACATATATACCTCTAGTACAAGGAAACAACTACTGATGTCAAATTTTGGTTAGCCACAGCACTAGTTTATAATGGTTTGTGCTTCCTTTTTCACATATGTTTTTGCCTCAGTGATAATAGATCAAAACTCAATTCCTGTCAAAAGCGTATATACATTTTCGAAAATAAACTCCTCACGACTAAGGTTGCAACCCACCGTTAGCAACAATAAGTACACAATAAAGAGACCAACAAAATTTTTTTTGAGGTCACAATACAGACTGTTCAGTGAACAACTTCAACTTAAGCACACAAATCAATGGGATTAGCTAGCCTACATACATCCCCAGTACACAAAATGCCTAAAAATTATAGCTGCAAATTCTCATATATTATATAGTGGAATTCACAAGTATTTCATCCATAACATACCATACAGCAATAATAATTTATTTTTGAGGATATATGACCTTGAAATTTACTGGGTAAGCAAACCTTCAGGTTTTTACAACAGTGTTGCTGAAGATGTAAGTCTTCTGGAATGTAATGCTGTGTTTATGGGCAAGCAGGTCTCAATATTTCAAAGGACTCTAGTGCTACAAAACATGGCTAACTACTCATTCAACAAAAATATCATATTACAGAAGACTGGTAACTTATACAGCACAAGATCCAAACCACGCAGCACCCATGTATCTGACCCTCTAACCACTACTTAGCCCATAGCACCCTCAAAGGGCCCTCCAAAATGATGTCTGCCCTCCATGGTTGGTGACCGTTTAGTGTCAACCTCCTTCACTGCACATCTAATTATGACCCTTGACCCACACACATTAGCTGGAATGGAATGCCAATCTTTCCTCCAACTGGACCAAAAGACCCTACAAACCTCCACTTGTGTCCTGCGTTTGGCATTCTTCTGAGACCCTCTCAACCCTTGAAGATGAAGGTACAATGTCCCTTCTAGTGTCAAGACACACTACTAACCCAGCAACACAGCACCACAGCCCACGAGGCCTGAATCCTCAAAATCGTATTTCATTTGTACACCCTGTGACTCCACAAATACACAATTCTTAATGTAAACTGTACTATGTGCAAATTATATTTATACTTATTCATTTCAAACAGAATACAACCAAGAGATGCTGTTATTACCTTCTGCCAAGTGATTCGTGGAATAGGAGTGCCAACAGCTCTTGCATTAAGAACCACTGGTTCTCCTTCTTTCACATGAACTGTAGTAAAACGTTCCACAAACTTAGGTGCCACCACTTGTTCTTTCTCAATCACATTCAAATTACACTGCAATAATACAAATGGAAATTATTAATTAATTCATTCATTCATACATACATACAACCATGGAACTGTGTGTCACAAACAAAATGGGATGTGTAATAAGTCATAAATATACAAATTATACAGATCTTACAATGGAAAATACTATATACAATGGTATTATAGCTCATCTTCACACACACAGAATTCATGGAGTGTGTTCATATTTCTTTAAGCTAATTTAAATTTTGCCTCTTCATTCTCAAGGACTGTCATACTACATGATACATTGCTGAAATTTCTGATGCCAGCATTAAATGTACTTTCTTGAAAACAAGACAGTTTGGCATTTCATCTGTGAAGATGGTGCTTATTCCTTCCATTAATATTGTGTATATACAAACTTGTTTGAAAATTTTCCCAGTTACTGACAGTGAAGTGCTTTATTTAAAATATATGCTGGCATGGAAAGGTGAGAATCTCTAATATTTTAAACAGTCTCATACGTTATGTTGTGGGTCACGCACCAACCATGACAACACGTATACATATATTGTACAGGGTCAGTTAGTTCAAGTTAATAAATACTGTTACAAGGATCATACCTAATTGCATGTACAATCAAACCCCACTATTAATTTAATTACTACTTTACTAACATGAAGAGCAACACTCTTCCCACAAACAAGTAACACAAAATGCCATACAGACATATAAATAAAATAACTTCCTTTATAGCTGCTGTATTTATAAATACACAAGCACATGTAACAATTCTGCAATTACACAAGCATTTTTTAATGCTATTTCAAACCTCTTGGCCTACCCAGATGCAACTGAACTGTCACAACAATCCATATAAACTATATGGGAAAAGTAATACCACAAGCAAGTTTTGAAAATGTATTTTCAGACACAATCTTGCACAGTCATTAACTTAAATTTTGGATTTGAAGTTTTCCATCCCGAAGTGTTATAACATACAAATAAATACTATACGTCAGTCAATAACAGAACTTCTATTTTATATACATTGGTATATATGTCAGAGCGACATGTTTCGACCTAGTCGGTCATCCTCAGGCCCTCCAAGAAAACAGATCCAAGAGCTGTTTAGTTCATAAACTAAACAACTCTTGGATCTGTTTAGTTTATAAACTTAACAAGTCTTGGATCTGTTTAGTTTATAAACTAAACAACTCTTGGATCTGTTTAGTTCATAAACTAAACAACTCTTGGATCTGTTTAGTTTATAAACTAAACAACTCTTGGATCTGTTTAGTTCATAAA
>Ga0123355_10007030_pt1 | contig 16771 bp, 17 predicted proteins | sample TergutEmb28metaG_3_FD_89872 | JGI IMG/M metagenome (GOLD analysis project Ga0123355, IMG submission 89872) | Embiratermes neotenicus P1 segment gut microbial communities from Petit-Saut dam, French Guiana - Emb289 P1 | ecosystem: Host-associated > Arthropoda: Insects > Digestive system > Gut ...
ATAACTTAAAAACCCCATCAAGCGAAAAATTTTCGATTGGTGGGGTTTTTAAGTTGGTAATCCTATTTGATATTTTCGTGTTGAAATATTTTTATGAAATTACCCTTGACAAGATAGGTTCAAGAACATGCGGCTTTAGCGTAAAAAAACATGAGCCAAAGCGTGCAGATGCACCATCGAGATAGTTATGTATGTTAAGCGCTCCGTATTTTGGGCGGTTTATTAGCTCTGAAGTCCCATCATGATAGATGCCACAAAACAATCGCTTCTCCCATAAGTCACGATCGCCGCCTTCATAAGCCGTTCGCCCGCCGTTACTTGTGCCGCTTTTATACTGATTGTGATACTCGCCATCGGCAAGTAGGCTCTCTAAAATCAACTTGCCATTATTTGAAAACCGATCGGGATGAAAGTTGATTGTTACGTCACATGCATACAAGAGCTTATGTTTTATCAGCTCTATATCTGCATCAATGGAAGATTTCAACAGTAACTCATGTATAAACTCCATATCGCTTTGTGCGTTTGCCCCGGCTTGTGACTCAACTGCCCTAACAGCCCTATCCCCAACCATATCAAATCTCCTCAATCTCCACGCCTAAATGCTCGCCTATCAAGTACCTATGACAATTCTCCTCCGACGTCTCATAGCACAAAAGCAGCAGCGGCTTTTCGCCATGCTCCGCAAAAATGCCTTCGAGCTTTTTAAGTGCCGCCGCTTTGTCCAATGCTCCAAGTATCTCGCTCTTATAACGCGGCTCAAACGCCTCCCAGTTTTCTAGCGGATGGCATTCTACGAGCATTGCCGCACTCGGTCCGAACTCATGCGACATATCCACATGCGTATAGTCATTGCAAAACCATTCCGGCGGTTCTTTGCGCGATACGCGAACAAAAGTATACGCATCCTTATCAAGTTTTGGTACTTTGTCATAATAGCTTGTTATAATTTTCATTTCCCAGCTCCTTTTGTATAGGCAACATTGCCATTATTTAGAAATCTAAGCTATAAATCCGTTCCGCATTCTTCCCAAGCACCTTCTCAAGATGCTTCTCAGGTATTAGCCTCGTCATAAACTCAATATAATCCTCAATATTAGCAAGTGGCCAATCCGTTCCAAACATCAGTCTATCGTAGTCGTTAAGATACTGAAGCCATGTGCGAAAGTGCTCCGTATAACCTGCTTTTTCGAGGAAGTATTCATCCATGCTCATTTTACCTACAAGAATACCCGATAAATCCGCGGAAATGTTCGCGTTTTTGTCCATAATCGCCGCCGCGTCCGCAAACCACGGATTGCCAAAATGGCACATGACTAAGCTGACTTTAGGGAACATTACCGCAACCTCATCCAATGTCAGCGGATGCGCGTATTTAAGATTGCCCCTTGTGCCTGCAGTTTCACCCGTGTGAATGGCAACCGGCTTATTATAATGCTCAGCAAGCTCGTACACCGGATGATACATCTTATCCGATACATAACGATGCACATAACCCGCATAGAGCTTAATTCCTACACACTCTTTCAGCTTCAAGTTCTTCTCAACCAAATCATATGTTGCTTTCAAGTCATCTTCCCATTTAGTCGCTGTGTCAAGCCCGATACAATAGCGCATAAAGTCCGCATGAGCCTCATGGAAATTCGGTTCGAGCGATCTGTTGCCCATAACGACCGCCCCCGCAATCCCTATTCTCTTGTACTCCTCACGCAGATGCTCGATGCTGTTTACATGACCGGCCTCTTTCGCCAAATCCTCCGCCCATGCTTCGTTCATAAAATGGTGAATATGTGCGTCAATAATTTTCATGATTAATCTCCTCTTAATCTATAGTTTTTTTCGTATCATATCAAATTCATCAACCGGATTCGCGCATTTAACATACACTAACTGCTGCGGATGCGGTGCTGATTCTATTTTGTTCATGTTTTTATCGTAAATTATCTCTATCGTTTGAGTGAATACCTCGCCGTTTGTGCGCATGAAGTCAACTTCATCGCCTACAGAGAACTTATTGCGTTGCTCCACCTCACAAAGTCCACTCGTTTCATCATAGCTTTTCACCAAGCCAACAAAATCATACTCACGGATATACGAATTGTCCTCGTATACTTGATTGTCACTCGTAGTTTTGTTGAAATAAAAGCCGGTGCTAAAACCTCGATGGCTCGCTTTTTTAAGCTCTGAAATATATCGCGGAAGCTCCGCCCTATACTTCTGCTCATCGCTCAAATACATATCAATCGCCTGTCGATAAATACTCGTAACAAGTGCAACATAATACGCAGTTTTCATCCGACCCTCTATTTTAAAGCTCGATACGCCGGCATTAATAAGCTCCGGCAGATGCTCAATCATGCATAAATCCTTTGAGTTAAAGATATAACTACCGCGCTCATCCTCATATATCGGCATGAACTCACCCGGCCGTTGTTCCTCGACTATGTTATACTTCCAGCGACAAGGATGAGTGCATTCACCACGGTTAGCGTCTCTGCCGCTCATATAATTGCTCAATAGACACCTGCCCGAATATGATATACACATTGACCCATGTACAAAGCTCTCCAGCTCAAAGTTCGGCGCGGTCTCTTTCATGCTATCATGAATTTCTTTAATCTCCGCAAATGAAAGCTCTCTTGCAAGCACTACGCGGCTCGCGCCTTGGTTTTGCCAAAACTTGACCGAATGACGATTCGTCGTATTCGCTTGTGTGCTTATGTGAATATCCATCTTAGGCACAACTTGCTTTGCGATACTAAAAATACCCGGATCAGAGACTATCAGCGCGTCAACACCCACTGTTTCAAGCTCCAAAAAGTAATCTTCAATGCCCTCAAAGTCATCGTTATGGGCAAAAATATTCGCCGTAATATAAATTTTTGCATCATTAGCATGTGCATAAGAAACGGCTTCTGCCATCTCCGCATAGTCAAAGTTCTTCGCCTTGGCGCGCAGCCCCAGCGACTTTCCACCCATATATATGGCGTCCGCACCGTAGTTGATAGCGGCTTTCAGTTTTTCCAAATCCCCCGCGGGACTAAGTAGTTCGATTTTCCTATTCATGCTAAACAAATCCTTTACACAATTTCTATATAAGTCCATCTCGCCAAGTATATCACAAAAAAACATATCTTGTATACACATTTACAAATGTTTAAGCAAAGTCGATTTTTGCGACAATTTGGAAGATGGAAAATGTTTACTGTTTGTCCAAAAAATGGTAGGATTTGCTTATCCCACTCAAATTCTGCTAGGAGTTGATTGATTATGACATTTTTTAAGCGAATGATGTATTATTTACGGCTTTTGATAATGGGCAAACGAGAATTGTTCAGGGCTTTGGACGAAGAGGCGAATATTTACTACGATAAATGCGACTACATAAAACAAAAGCATGAGGCAACCCTATTTTCTTTGATGGTTGCAAATATTTCCTGCGAAATATATGAGCAGCTAATATATGGAATGAGGCACACCCAAAACGACGACATGCTTGATACGGACGCAGTTAAGGCAATGTATCGAACTAATATCATGTATTTTTATATCAAACTGGCGTATGATTTTCCTTACCAATGGGAGAGTATCAAAAACTACGACCTGAAAGGATTGCTACGGCTCAGCGCACAGGAAAAACAAAAACTTGCAAACTTTCTGACCATGATAGAGCTAAGTCCGAACACATTTGAGCTTGAATTTTTGAAGTATTACTCAAAGGTTGTTTTTAAACAGAATATTCTTACGCCTTATACTGTTGCATTAGCCGGAAATATTCTTTATAATTCTTATGAAGGATTTACGGAGGATTTCAGTATGCATTTAACGCAGTTTAAGATTGCATGATGAGTATTGCTCCTCCAATAGGAGTTGATAGTTTGCGAAAGTTTACGCCGAATCAACAACTGGCGATTGATGAAAGAGGAAAAAATATATTAGTATCCGCGGCAGCAGGAAGCGGCAAAACAGCCGTTTTGGTCGAGCGAATTTTGCGTGTTATAACCGATAAAGATAGTCCTGTGGATATTGGAAAGTTGCTTGTCGTTACTTTTACAGAAGCGGCAGCACTTGAAATGCGCGAGCGTATACTAAAGGCGCTCAATGAAAGGCTCGAAGAAGAACCGGATAATAAGCATATACAGAAACAAATCATGCTAATGCCGAAGGCTTCTATTAGCACGATTCACTCATTTTGTAACTCGGTGCTTAGGAAAAACTATAGCGCGCTTGGGCTCGATCCATCATTTCGTATAGGCGATGATGTCGAAGTCTATATATTAAAAGAAGATGTGTTGGAGAGCATATTTGAAAAAGAGTATGAGCGCAAAGAACCTATATTTTATAGGCTTTTAGAGATTTACGGCGGCAGGCTTTATGATAGGAATCTGCGGGAGTTGATTCTTAGGATGTATAGCTTTTGTGAGTCGAGCCTTGACATGAAGGCTTGGCTTACTTTGAGTGCAGAGATGTTTAATTTAGACGAGACGAACGGCCTCGGCGAGAGCCTTTGGGGCCAAATGGCGATTGAGCAGATTAAAACAATGCTCGAAAGTGCGCTGATTTCGGCTAATGAAGCGATTAAGTATTGTGAAATGAATTATGGACCGTTTAAGTATAAAGACGCGCTTTATAGTGATATTGAATTGTTAAACGAGCTATATAAAACTTGCGAAACCGGCAGTTTTGAAGAAATAAATTCAAAACTTAATACGCTGGAATTTTCTAAGTTAGCGTCTATAAACAAAAAAGACGAAGTAGATGATATGCTCAAAGATATCGTCAAAACTATTCGCGACAAAAAGATAAAAGAGCCGATAAAAGACATCAAAGAGAGGTTCTTCTTTAAGCCGATTGCGCTTATGGAGCAAGATATTAAAGACATGTACCCTGTGATTAAGAAGCTCTGCGGTTTGGTTATTTCGTTTATAGAGGCATACAAGGAGGAAAAACTTGCCGTCGGCATTTTAGATTTTGGTGATTTGGAGCACTATACATATCAAGTTCTATCGGAGAATGAGGATATCGCCGCGGAGTATCGGGAGAAGTTTTTAGAGATTTACACTGATGAATATCAGGACTCAAACATTTTACAGGAAAGCATTTTGAGCCTTATCGCAAGAGAAACGGGCAGGTTCATGGTCGGTGATGTTAAGCAAAGTATTTACAAATTCAGGCGCGCGAACCCTGATATTTTCATCGGCAAATACAATGCCTTTGGATCTGATGGACAAGACTTGCGCATTGATCTGAACACTAACTTTAGAAGCCGGGAAAATGTGCTTAGCTGCGCTAATTTTATTTTTAAGCAAATTATGAATGTACAAAGCGCCTCTATTGATTATGGCGAAGATGAAATGCTTAAATACGGCACAATAGCGTCTGACGATAACTATGATGATACAACAGAGCTTATTTTGATAGAAACTTCCTGCGATAACGAAAGCGATGACGATAGTTCCGAGGAAATAAAAGAGCTCACAAACGCAGAAAAAGAAGCTAGCGCGATCGCTGCCAGAATTTTGAAACTAACCACGGATGAAAACCCAAACCGAGCGGAGTATCGCGACATAACGATATTGATGCGCTCGCTTTCTCATGCGCAGAGTTATGTAAAAGTGCTTAGCGAGGCAGGTATCCCTACGCTTGCAAATACCAGCGGCGGCTATTTTGATAATATCGAAGTTTTGACGATGGTTTCTCTGCTTCGAGTGATTGACAATCCGCGTCAAGACATAAGCCTGATTGCGACGCTTCATTCGCCTATTTATAGTCTTTGTGCTGATGGCTTGGCTGAAATTAGGGCCGGCGAACCTCATGGAGATTTTTATAACGCGCTAAAAAAACATTTGGAAAGTAATGAGCCAAAGGCGTCCACACTAAAGTTTTGGAGCGATCTACAAAGATGGCGTAAACTAAAGTCACAACTCCCCGTATCAAAGCTGATAAGCATTATTTTCGATGAGAGCGGCTATTATGACTATATTTCACTCTCGCCGCAAGCCGAGACTAAAAAGGCGAATCTAAACGCGCTTTTTGAGCACGCGCTTCAGTTTGAAAAGACAAGCCTGCAAGGTCTTTTGCGGTTTATCCACTATATTGAGAAGCTCATGGAGCGTGATTCAAAGCTCAAAGAGCCGTCTAGCGGGATAAGCGAAAACGCCGTACAAATAATGACTATTCATCGTTCGAAAGGTCTTGAGTTTCCTATTTGTTTTATCTCGAACCTCGGCGGCAAAATTCATCGCATGGACGAGGCTCAGCCGCTAATATTGCACGAGGACAGAGGGCTCGGCCCTATTCATATAAGCGCAGAACCGCGCGTAAAAAGTACAACCTTACCGCGCGTCGTGCTCGCGAGACAAATTCATGATGAAAATTATGCGGAAGAACTTAGGGTTCTCTACGTCGCCTTGACGCGGGCGAAAAGCAAGCTGATATTAACAGGCTGCGTCCGCAGTTATGAAAAGTCGCTAAAATCTTGGGCAGAAACTATTAACTACGAACATGAACAACTTCCGCCGCATATAGTTTGGAACGCGAAGACTTATTTGGACTTCATAGGCCCGTGCCTCGCGCGGCATAAAAGCCTTGACATGAGCGAGTTTTTGAGTGGAAATAACAAAGCAGTGTATAATGACAAGTCGAAATGGAGCGTTTCGGTAATAAATCAACTTGAGGGCTTGAGCGCGTCGGAAGCGTTCGCTGAAAATGTGCTGACTTTGGACAACGAAACGCCTTTCGACAATGCGATTTACAAGAGATATTTGGAGCAAATCAAAAAAAGCTTTGCATGGGAATATGGCAATATAAAAGATACAATCATTCCAAGTAAAATCTCAATTTCAGAGATTAAACGAAACTATTTCAGCCGAATGAAAGGCGATTCGCAAACGTCGCAGGCAGATATTATCATGCCGAGCTTCAATGTGCCTAAGTTTATATCGTCGGACACGCTCACCTCTGCCGAAAAGGGCGTCGCAATGCACACGCTTATGGAGCATATTGATATCAGAGTAACTCTCACTAAAGAGGATGTCAAAGCACTTATAGATAGTCTTGTCACGAGAAATTTGATGAATGAAAAGGAAGCGCGATCCATTAATATTGATAAGGTGCACAAGTTTATAAGCAGTCCCTTGGCCGAACGTATGCGAAGTGCTTCAGAATTACACAAAGAAATTCCGTTTGTACTAGAGCTTGACGCAAAAGACGCGTATTTGCCCTACTCTGACGAGGGCTCGCTCTTGGTGCATGGGATTATTGACTGCTATTTTGTTGAAGGTGAAAAAATTATACTTGTTGATTACAAGTCGGATTATGTTGGAGAAAAAAGTATTGAAGAAATGAAAAACCGCTATAAAATCCAGATGGATATTTACCGAAAAGCGCTGGAAAAGTCGTTTGATGTGAAAGTAGCGGAAGCGTACTTGTATTTGTTTGATGTGGATGCGTGTGTGGGGATGGTTTAGGTGTGGGGTGTTGTTCGCTTCTTGTGGGGTGTTTGGTATGTTGCGAGTTCCTTGCACTCTTTTGCATCCGTAGGGGCTTTTGAGGAAGACATCAGAAGCAGAAAGAAGTCCGGCGCAGGAGTAAAAACCGGTTTAATATAGCATTTTGAACTTATCGTATCATTTTTTGCTATTTTTATGAAAGTTGAATTAAATGGGGAATGCCTAATATTGAAGTGAGAGCATTCCCCATTTTCGTTGTGCACGTTCCTATTTTGCATCTTTTCTTACAGCAATATCAATTAGTTGAAAGTTCTCATCAAATCCCCAAAAAACAACAACCCATGTTTGAAAAACAAAATTATAATAATAGCCAATAGAAGCCCGTATTGAATGTTCTCCAACAATATTTTGAGTTTCTCTTGATGCGGGTTCTTTCGGACGCCCCTCTAGTAGCTCAAAACCATGATTGCGTACATACCAAATTTCCCACTCGTTACTTTCAATAGTCGCAATAACATTATTTACACTTATACCTATTGGCGTAATTAGTAACATACGCTCCCTTATTCGTTCTTCTGACCTTCGCAAAGGATTTGACCATATCACCAAAAGCACCACCAAAATAATAATAGATATACCAGCTATATATTTATTCTTTCTGTCCATGTCATTCCCTCCGCATGAAATAAGAAGCAAGCAAAGGCCGAGCCGCCCCGGAAGGTTATTCCATTTGCACTATTCAATGTTCACAACCCAGACGAACTAAGTTCGTCCCTACGAAAACATCTCTCCCCCTAAAACTTAAACCCCTTCAATGCATCCGCCAACTGCGAATTACCCGAACCTTTCTTCTCCCCATCATTAACCTTCTTCAAATACTTATCAATATCCCTCTTATCCAATTTCGCCGCGTTCTCCACTTCCTTACGTTCCTCAAACGCCGCCATCTTCTCTCTAAACCCGCACACGCACGAAAACTGGCGATTATCGCCGTCCCCACTTAGAGTCATCCGCTTCATACATTTAGGACAGCGCGCGTTTGTGTTTAGCGAAACGGATTTTCTATGTCCGCACTCGCGGTCTTGGCAAACCAGCATTTTACCCTTCTTACCTGATACTTCCAAGAGCCATTTGTCGCAATCGGGACAGCGCTTACCTGTAATATTGTCATGCTTAAATACTTCTGTTGAGTTTTTAATCTCGAGGATAATCTTTCTCGTATAACCTTCTATCTCCGCTATAAACTCGTCTTTTTTCAACCGCCCTTTGGCTATGTTCATGAGTTTTTGCTCCCAAATCGCTGTTAAATCAGGCGAACGTAAGTCTTCCGGAGCAAGTTGCAGTACTTGCCTGCCTTTCCCTGTTGTGAAGATATGATTGCCGCGCTTTTCGATATAAAATGACTCGAATAGCTTCTCAACAATATCCGCACGAGTCGCAACAGTACCAAGTCCACCCGTTTCGCCCAATGTTTTCGCGTACTCACCCGAAGCATACGCCTTCGGATTCTCCATCGCATATACCAAGGTTCCCTCCGTGAAATACGGCGGCGGCGCGGTCTGCCCTCTTACAGTATTTTGACGGCTTATAGTCAGAGCTTGACCCTTCTTAAACTCAGGCAGAAGCTGCTCCTTTACATCTCCGTCATCGTCCTCCGATACGGCTTTAAGCCCATAAACTTCTTTGAATCCGGCGGTTATAACCGTTTTACCCTTTGCAACGAACTTATGCCCGCCAGCCTCCGCAGTAACATTTATCGCATCATACTCAAATGGCGGCAATAAGCACGCCAAAAAGCGCTTTATGATAAGCGAGTATATTTTCATTTCTCTATCTGTTAAATTTGACGGCTCAACGGATTCTTCCGTAGGGATGATCGCGTGATGATCGCTCACTTTTGAGTTGTCCACAAAAGTAGTGTTCGTCTTCACGCCTGTTCCCAAAATGTCCGATGCAAATTTCTTAAACGGACCAAAACGAATGGCTTTAAGCCTATCTTTAAGTGTCGGCACGATATCCGTCGATAAAAACATCGAATCCGTTCGCGGATATGTTAAAACTTTATGCCGCTCATACAAAGCCTGCGCCAAATCCAGCGTCTCTTTCGGCGAAAAATTGTAAAGCCTGTTCGCATCCCTCTGCAAAAGTGTCAAATCATAAAGCCCTCGCTCGATTTCCTTGCAACGCTTCTTCTGTACGTCAAGTATTTTCACGCTCGCGCCTTTTATCTCTGCGATAATCTTATCCGCCTGCTCTTTATCGAAAATCCTATGCGCGCCGCTCTTTTTATCCTGCCAAGTAAACTCGCAGCCGCCCGCGCTTATTTTCACAGTATGGAACTCCTTAGGGCGAAACGCGCGAACTTCCTCTTCCTTCTTCGCAACCATAGCAAGCGTCGGCGTCTGCACGCGCCCACATGAAAGCTGGGCGTTATGCTTAGTAGTAAGCGCACGCGTAGCATTAATCCCCACGAGCCAATCCGACTGAGCACGAGCCAGCGCCGAATGATAAAGCGGAATATACGTCTTTCCATCCTTCAAGTTCTTAAAACCATCCAAAATCGCCCTATCCGTAACGGACGATATCCAAAGGCGCTTAATCGGCTTCTTATTATTCGCAAGCTCAAGTATAAGCCGCGCTACGAGCTCACCTTCGCGCCCTGCATCTGTTGCTATAATTATATCTTTAACATCGCCACGATGGATCAAGTCTTTTATCGCTTTGTACTGAAACGCAGTCTTTGGCATGACCATAAACTCAGCCTTCTTAGGCACAATCGGCAAATGGTCAAGCTCCCATGATTTATAACGCTTATCGTAGCCTTCAGGATCTTTCAGGCTCACAAGATGCCCCATAGCCCAAGTGATTACGTACCCACTTCCCTCCATAAAACTTTTACCTCTAGGACTGCACTTTAAGACTCTACCCATATCACGTGCTACGGATGGCTTTTCTGCTATAACTAAAGATTTCATAATTTTCTCCTGTGGGTTTGATTTTTTTTATTATTTGTTCTATAATAGTAAAGTGTTCAACTTTGTAAAAAGCTTTGTTGAATAATTTCGAATAAAATGCTATGCTTTTTTTATATATTCATAGTATACCAAACTTCTTCATCATAATCTATACTATAATAAAGCTTATTATACAGGAGGCAACCCATGACAGATATCGCAATCATAGGCGCAGGTCCAGCCGGTCTATCCGCCGCGATAAACGCATACGCTAGGGGACGCACGAGCGTCGTTCTAGGCCGCTCGCGCGAAACAAGTTTTATATACAAAGCAGAAAATATTGATAATGTACTCGGGTTTCCCGGCCTTTCGGGCCGAGAGATGATAAATAAGTTCTACGCACACGCCGAGTCGCTGGATATAGATATCCATCACGGACGCGTGCTTCAAATATTGCCTATGGGTGATTATTTTTCGATCAACTTTGATAACGAAGTTGTAAATGCAAAAACTATAATTCTCGCAACCGGCATTGTCAAAGGTGATAATATCGAGGGCGAAGAAGATTTCTTGGGACGCGGAGTAAGTTATTGTGCGACATGTGACGCGATGCTTTATCGCCAAAAATCAGTTGTGCTCGTCGGCGATTCACAAGAGGCGGAAGCGGATTATGAGCTTCTTTCAAAGGTTGTCACTAATGTTCAATGGGTTAAGTCAGGCGCTCTAAAAGTAGTCGGCGATAATCTCGTGCGTGGCCTTGAGACAAAAGATGGATTAATTCCATGTGATGGCATATTTTTTGTAAAGGAAACTATGCCGTTCGATAGTTTAATAAGCGGAATTGAGTTGCAAAATGGTGTGGTCGCGGTTGACCGACTACAGCAGACGAATATCCCGGGCGTATTTGCCGCAGGGGATTGCACGGGCTGGCCTTATCAGTTGCCTAAAGCAGTTGGCGAAGGGCTTGTAGCGGCGCAGCAGGCGGATAGGTATATTAGGGCGTTTAGTTGAGGTAGTATGTAAATAGCTGGTAGTAAAAGAGTTTTGTGGACGGAGGCAAATCCCGCCCTTACGTGGATTACAGGTTTACAGGAGTCGTTCGTTGCGTGGAATTAATAGGTTAAAGGATGAGGAAAACATTGCAATGGAAAATTTCATGACTAAACGATTTACTGGAGTTGCTGGTAAAATAGTAGGTGTGTTAATGCTCATTAGGCTATTTATGATACCAAGCACTTCCAGCATGACTATTGGGGTTATTTTGCAAGCTATCGCATTTATCGCAATTGGCGTTTACGGTGTATTTTTCAACAAATTTTCACGAAAATTTCATGTCTTCATATGTATTTGTTTCTTAATTCCAGCGATTTTTGCTGGATTCTTGGTCATCTACGGCAATAGAAGTACGACAACATTCGATGAAGATGTTATCATTGTTTTAGGGGCCGGAACTAATGTTTCAAATCCATCAAGCCCTTTGGCGAGAAGAATGGACACAGTTATCTATTATTTCGAGCGCAATCCAAATGCGTATGTAGTTGTGTGCGGTGGATTTGGGGTGAGGGCTCCAATTTCTGAGGCAGAAGCAATGGCAAGACATCTGCACGAAAGGGGCATCCCTCTCGAGCGCATTTTTCTGGAGGATATGTCAACTTCAACGCTTGAAAATCTTACGTTTGCCCAAGAAATTCTAAATGAACACTTCCCAAATGGATTTAGTGCGGTTGTAGTATCAAACGATTTCCATATGTTTAGAACCGTAGGCACCGCAAGGCGCATCGGAATGGAAGTTAGTCATTTAGGGGCTTCTACTCCTACACATCTATTAACTGAAAACTATTTACGTGAAATGTTAGCCGTTGTAAACTTTTGGTTTTCCAGGTAATTAGGGGGTAATGTAGTGTTGACATTACTTAGCAGAGGCGAGGTTTGCCCCCGTCCACTATATTTTGCATATGATTAAACATCCTATGAATCATTTTACCCATCTTCGATATAAATACACCATTTTGACACTTCAATTAAAGTTCCACTGCATCTTCATCACGATAAATTTCACCATAGCAACCTAATTTATATTCTCGCATTTTAACACCATCTTTAAATGATAGTTGCATATGATTTTCTATGTTTCGATAACTGCTTTGAAAGTAATTAAAATCATATTTTGTATCTGTTTCGGGCAATATCCCCTCTATCGCGTTGACCGCTGCTTCTACTTGGCTTCGACTATATTCATCCCATGTCATTATTTCCTCGTTACGCTCTTTGATTGAAGCAATAAATTCGTCTTCAGTCATGTATATGTCATCATACAAACCAGCGTACCATGCAGTTTTAAACAAAATAGACAGTTTCAAGAAATCATGGATGTTTTTTGCAGTCCAAACAACTGTGCCTTCTTCAAAGTCCACCGGCGAAAGAGTATATATTGGCGAGTTTTCCAAAGCTATATCCCCATCGCGAGGCACAATACAAAAACTAACCCCGTCACATCCGGTACTTGCAAATATAAATGCATCTCTTGGGGTGCTTTCATAGTGTTCTTCGCCCTCTCTTGACTTTCGAGCAATATTTATATTCTCCATGTCAATGTCTAGGTCAAGGAATTTGTTAAGTAGTGACATATTGCTGCCTCCTAATCATTGTGCTGCTTCAACCTCTCCAATATCTCTCTCAGCGCAATCCCTCGGTGGCTAAGTGGTTTTAGATTTGATACAAATAGACTACCCCTCCATATCGGTTGATATGGTTTTTTTGCTATGTTCATGCAAACTTAACAAGAGCCGGCTCTCACATCTTATGAAGGTCATACTTCTCGTCCAGCACCCAAGGAACATCCGCAAAAATATCTAATTGAATAGCCGGAATTGGAAAATCGTCGGGCAGAGGATAACTGCCATCGCCACATGTTACTTTAAAGCGTTCTGCCACAACATACATTTTTTCTTCGTCTAGCGTGAGTCCCTGCGTCTCTTGTATCCATGCGTTTTCACTCGAAACAACATTCCCACAAACATGATACCATCCTCCATAGAACATTGTACCATCTGCATTTGGCCCATTAACATAGACTTCACTAGCTTTTTTCATGTCAACTCCAAGCCGCAAAAAAACGACACAATCTCATCCGAAATTAAATCCATAGCAGTCTCATAATTACGGCAACCAATGCATGAGCAGTCTTCACTTATAAGCTTAGCAGTGTTATAATACGCCTTTGTTCTCTCGACATCAACATCTATCGTAAATTTGGGCGTGGATATTATCATAGCGCACCACCCCTCAAAATCTCTTCCATCCGATTGATATGCTCATAAATTTCCTTTCTCCGTCCACGATATGCACAATATGCCATATTATCTAACGCCCAATGGATTTGATAAGCCATCATTCGCTTATCAAAGTTTTTATGGTTTTTCGGTGATAGCTCCAAATAGGCTTCCTGCATCCGCCGAACAAGATTAACTGCCGTAAACGCCGGAAACCAAGGCTCAAAGTAAGCAATTAATGCCAAATCATGTACAGGGTCACCAATTTTAGCACATCCCCAATCTATCAATGCGCTTATCTTGTGATTGTGAACGAGAAGGTTTTGGTGAATAAGGTCAGAATGGACTACGCCTTTTTCCTCTGGGCAAAATACGACTAATTTGCCCAATTGTTCATAAAACTGCTCAAACTTATATTGTGCGTCTGGAAATTCAGACAATGCCTTTTTCCATCCATAAACTAAGCTCCCCGGGCTATCATCACCCACAGCGAGTAGTGCTTCTGCCCAACTATTAAACCTACCATTACCATCAGATGTTAAACTCCCAAACCCTTTTACCGAGCCAAGTTGTGTCGTTTGCAATGCTCGCATCATTGATAAAAAGCTTGGAATGGTTTTCTCTAAGTCTGCGATAGATATCTCTTCAAATGCTTCGCCCGGAAAGAATGACGAAATAGCATAGTATTGCTCTTTATATTGTTCAAGTTTGAGTATCTGAGGAATCGGCAAATCAGGCGACGACCAAGCAGCCGCTACCTTATCACGACAAAAGTTTTCATCAGTATGGCTCAAGCGAATAATAAAACTTTGACCATTAAAGTCGAATTTGTAGGCGGCCGACCATTCGCCGCCTTTAAGCGGGATAAGCGTTTTTATAGGCTCATCACCTTTGTAGTTTTGGTTTAGGATTAATTCAACTGTTGTGGTTAGTTCGGGCTTTATCATACCTCACCCCTCAACCGCTCCGACATCCCAACATGCAAACTTAACAAGAGCTGGCTCTCACATCTTATGAAGGTCATGCTTCTCGTCCAGCACCCAAGGCACATCCGCATGAATATCTATCTGCATAATCGGTTGTGGGAAAGCATCATCAACCAAGTCGCCACCGTTACTGCAAGTTATGCCGAAGCTATTTGCTATGATATGCAATTTTTCTTCGTTCCATTGTCCGGGCATTATTTCGCCTGAAATAACTTTTCCACAAACATGATACCATCCACCGTAAAGCATCGTACCATTTGCATTAGGCCCATAAACATAAACTTCTCTTGCTTTCTTTGTATCGACCCCAAGCCGCGAAAAAAACGACACAATCTCATCCGAAATAAAATCTATAGCCTTCTCATAATTACGGCAACCGATACAGGAGCAGTCTTCGCTAATAAACTTAGCCGTGCTATAATATGTCTTTGTTTTCTCAACATCAACATCTATCGTAAATTTAGGTGTAGCGATTATCATAGTAGTTCCAGTTCCTCCCTCAACCTCTCCACCATCTCCCTAAGCGCAATCCCCCTATGGCTAATCTCATTCTTAGCCTCCTGCGACATCTCCGCCACCGATTGCGATAACCCAACAGGATAAAAAATTGGATCATAACCAAAACCGTTCTCGCCTCGTTGTTCATGCCCAATATAACCATGCATAACGCCCTTAGTCGTAAGCGTTCTGCCATCAGGAAAAGCCGCAGCGATAACAGCGACATATCTTGCGCCGCGCTCATCTTCAGCTGCATCTTTAAGCAGTTCTATAATCGCCGCGTTCCGCTCCACATACGGCGTTTCTCTGCCCATATAATTTGCCGAATCTACACCCGGCTCATTGTTAAGATAGTCAATCTCCATGCCCGAATCGTCGCTTAGCACGATTTTACCCGTTGCCTGCATTATTTGGACGGCTTTTTTGAGAGCATTCGCCTCAAAGGTCTCGCCGTCTTCGATAACGTCAATATCAACGCCAGCCTCTTCCATGCCGATCACATCGTAGCCTTTCATTATCTCCTTGACTTCCTTTAATTTCCCCTTGTTTTTCGTCGCAAAAATTATCTCCATAACAAGCTCCTAATACTTAATCAGTGAAATCACATTATAACCCTCAAAAACCTCGCGTCCCTTTAGCGCCTCAAGCTCCATAAAGAATAATATCGCCGCCACTTCCCCGCCGCACTCTTCAATCAGTTCACAAAGAGCTTTACAAGTGCCGCCGGTCGCGAGCAAATCGTCAACGATAACGACTTTTTGCCCTTTTTCGATTGAGTCCGCGTTTATCTCAAGCGTCGCCGAGCCATATTCCAAATCATATGACTTTGAAGCTGTTTTTGGAGGAAGTTTTCCCGCTTTTCTTGCCGTCACAAAGCCCTTTTTCAGCTTATATGCTACGGGTGCGCCAAACATAAAGCCCCTTGCCTCCGGCCCTGATACAAGATCAAAGTCTATATCCTCCAAGCTCTCACATATAGCATCAATCGCCGCGCTAAACGCCTCACCATTTTGAAACAACGTCGTTGCGTCTCTAAACAATATACCCTCTTTCGGAAAATCAGGCACAGTTCTAATCACTTTTGTAAAGTCCATTATCTCTCCCCATTTCTTATATTGGCAATGGTGCACAACCTCATTCCGCTATCTTTAACTCAAATTTTCCGAAATCCATCGTCTCGCACAAAACGCCTGTACTTCGCTTCAGTAATGCGTTTCGCGTGCTCCTTGTCTTTCATAAAATCTGAATTAAATCTAGCAAAAGCAGGTTATGCACCAATGCCTATTCTGAAATCTCTCAAGTTAAGCTGCAAGCTAACATCACCATTATACTCGTTAATCGTGATGTAGTAAAGAAGGTCAAGGCGAAGTTCCAAGTTAGTCAGCATCCCTGTAAAAATCTTATCGCTGTCGTAATCGTCATAAACGCCTCTTATCATTTCAATGAAATAATCGTTTTTGCCGAACGTTACACCTTTTATCCTTCGTCCATTTTCAGTTTTGAATGTGAAAATGATGGTCTTTTTCTCATCTATCATGCGAATATCAGAAACCAAAACGTTCACGCTACCCAAAATCGGCTCGCGGTTCGCTTTACCGAAAGGGCGCATC
>Ga0123355_10007031_pt1 | contig 16768 bp, 14 predicted proteins | sample TergutEmb28metaG_3_FD_89872 | JGI IMG/M metagenome (GOLD analysis project Ga0123355, IMG submission 89872) | Embiratermes neotenicus P1 segment gut microbial communities from Petit-Saut dam, French Guiana - Emb289 P1 | ecosystem: Host-associated > Arthropoda: Insects > Digestive system > Gut ...
ACGTCTATCATACATTGATCCATGCAGACCCTGCCGATAACTGGGGCTTGCCTGCCCCTTATGAGAACGCTTGCGGAGTTCGAAAGTAGCCGCGGGAAACCGTCGGCATAGCCTATAGGCAAAGTAGCCGCGGTTATATCGCGCCCGGCTTTGTAAGTCCTGCTGTAGCTCACTGTTTCCCCCCGTTTCACCGTGTGGATATGTGATATAACGGTCTTTAGCTGCATAGCGGGAATAAGTCCTATATCCCGCATATTTTCCGCGGGGTATAGCCCGTATAAAATCAGCCCGCACCTCGCGTAATCCAAATGCGTTTCTTTAAAATTAATAGCCGCCGCGCTGTTCGCCGCGTGTTTTGCGCTGAAAGATATACCTTCACGCTCTAATATTTGCACAAGCTCGCAAAATAAACCAAACTGCTCGCTTGTGAAAGCAGCTTTCATGTCATCTGCAATTGCGAAATGCGTGAATATTCCTTCCGCTTCTATATTAGGCAGGGCTTTTATTTTTTTAATTATACTGACAGTTTCGCTGTCCCTGTTCATGCTTGTCCAGCTTAGACCAAGTCTGTTCATACCTGTATCAATTTTTACATGGATTTTTATAATATTGTCGCCTGCAAAACGTGAGAGTTTTTCTGTCTGTTCAAAGTCAAATACGGTTTGGGTTATGGCATACTCGCATAACTTACGTGCGTTTTCCTCGCTTGGGTTGGTATGCCCAAGAATTAGTATATCCTTTGTGATACCGCAGTCGCGCAACTGCAAGGCTTCGTCAATCGATGAAACGCCAAAAAAGCCGACCCCGCATTCAGCAATCGTGCGCGCAGTAAATCCCGCGCCATGACCGTAAGCATCAGCTTTGACTATAGCCATAAGTTTGGACGTGCCGCCTAACATCTCATTTATAACCCGCACATTATGGGCAATCGCGTCCAAATTAATTTCTACCCATGTCCTTTTTTCTGTCATAATATTATTTAATCTCCATATTTTTGCACAACTGCACAATGTCGTCAGAAATAGGCGTGTCCGCGCCGCCGTACCGCGCTTGTTCATATGCGGCGAATAGAATGTCGCGCTCTCGCTCCTCATCGCTATTGCCTAAGCTGTCCTTTATTTCGCTTGGCGTATGTGAATATTTGATTCCGTGCCGCCTTTCAATCAAAGTCAGGATGAGCTTGATATAAAGCAAACGGATTGTTTCGGCGTTGGATTTACTGCGCCTGAGGTTCAATTTCTCACGCGGCGATAGACGCTTTTTTATGTTATCAATCATATTCGGGTTTAAATTGACCCTAAAGCGGCTGCTTTCATTGCTGCCTTTGACAAACCGCCGCCCCCTGACGAATTTCTCGCGTATTTTATCAGCGAGCGGCTTGAATATTTTGGCTAAAGTCTTTAGCAACTCATCTTTTAGTCTATCAGCGAAAGACTGCGCGGACGATTTTGTTACCGACAGCAGCGTCCACCCAATAAGTATTACAAGCACGACTTCGACCACGGTCAAAAACCGCGCCGCACTCTCGCTTACCCCCATAATGCCGCCGTTCACAAATCCAAAGCGCACCACTGCGAATATTGCCGAGCATATTATTATTTTCACTATTTTGGCTTTGCTGTTTTTCATAAATCAAAGCTCCATTATTGTCACTGCGTTGCCGCGCCGCTTGAAAACAGCAACGCTATCGTCTATACTCTCGTCTACATACGGCGTTATGACGAATATTTCGGTATTATAGATATCGCCTTGCGAGCCGCGCTCAAGCATTGCCGAGAATGACATACCGCAAGCCGTCTGCGCTTTTGCCAGTTCCCGAAGGATTTCTTCCACATGGTGCGCGCCGCCAATAATCGGGAACGACACATACGTCCCGCCGATAGCGGAACGGCAATTCGCAGCGAAACCAACGCGGTAGCCCTTCAGCAGCGCTTCACTTATAAACGATGCCGCGAATGACAACGCCGTTTCCATCATAGCTTCATATTCATCGGTGGGAATACCCATTTCAGGCAACTGGAAATTTATGTAGATCATAAAAATCCTATCGGAGCAATAGTCAAGTTTGTTGACTTTGATGCCGTGTACTCCTTGGAAACCGCTTTTAGCCGTTGCCTTGAAATTAATCATATTAAATGGATCGCCGACCGCGTAATCCCTCACGCCTGAAACGGAGAACGGGTCTTGCATGACTCTGCGCCGCGATTGGCTGTCACCCTGCAATAAATTGACGGGATACGCCGTCTGCCGCAACTCGATCACTTTCGGATATACATATAACTCCGCTTCAAAATTAAAATAAACCGCCTTGCCTTTCGAAATTACGCACGCGGTGTTCATTTTGTAATAGCCGCGCCGTGCGCACCGCACTGTATGGCGGCGTTTAACCTCGGTATAAGGAGGCAGGTGAAAACGGCTTATTATCAGCTGCATTGCGGATTTTTCATCTTCGTAATCTTCGTAATCCGCGTAATTCACGAGTTTAAGGTTTCTGTGGATATAAGATTCAATATCAACGAAAAATATCGGGAGCGGGCTGTTGTTGTAAATCGTTTCGGTGATAACCAGCTCCCCGCCCTCGAACACGCCCTGCACCGAAAACTCGCGCCGATATTCCAACCGCCGCAACAGTGTTATTTTTAGATTGTAGTATAACACATATACAAATGCTGCTAGCAAAAAACAAGTAGCACCCCAAAGAATAACAGCGACAGTTAGTCTTAAAATTTCCATATCATCATCATTAAATTATTAATTATCACAACCTATATTTCTCAAAATCCTCCGTTGGGACAGGGATTGTGTCGATTATTTCCTCAATTATCCGCGAGGCGGCGTTTTTTTGCATTATCACTGAGGTTTTAAGTATCAGCCGGTGCGCCAGTACAGGCACTGCCGCCGCTTTTATATCATCAGGGGTGACATAAGCCCTGCCGCTGATTGCCGCCATGCCTTTGCTAACTTTCAGCAGCGCGATACACCCGCGAGGGCTGACGCCAAGTACCACATTGATATTTCTGCGCGTTGCTTCGCCTATCCCCGTGATATATCCGTATAAGTCTTTATGCACATAAATATTATTTATCTCTTCCCGTGCCGTAAGTATCTCGCCATGCGAAATAACCGGGCGCAGGTTCGCGAGCGGGTTCTCCTTGTCGAATCTGTCTAAGATACCAATATTTTGCTCCCGCGATGGGTATCCCATCTCAAGTTTTACCAAAAACCTGTCCAATTGTGCTTCTGGCAACGGGAAAACCCCCATATTTTCAATGGGATTTTGTGTTGCGATGACCATGAACGGCGATGGCAGGCGGTAAGTATCCCCCTCAATCGTCACCTGCTCTTCTTCCATGCACTCTAAAAGTCCCGACTGCGTTTTCGGCGTGGCACGGTTGATTTCGTCCGCCAAAACGATGTTAGCGAATACCGAGCCGGGGATGAATTCAAACTCCGAATTCTTCATATTGAAATATTTGATTCCCGTTATATCGGACGGCAGCAGGTCTGGCGTGAACTGTATTCGCTTAAACACACAGTCAAGCGAGATTGCGAAAGATTTAGCGAGCATCGTCTTGCCTGAACCCGGCACATCCTCTATGAGCGCGTGTCCGCCCGCCAAAAGCGCGGTTATCAGCAAATCAATCACGTCATCCTTGCCGACAATCACTCGCTGTATATTTTCTCTTATCGCGTTTATATGCTTCATTTTTAAAATCCTACCTCTACAAACTGCCATTCCAACGCATCGGATTCGCTGACTTTCAATATGCCGTACACGGGAATAATAGATTCTTTGCTCATAATGCGCCCTATCCTTCCGGGACACATTATCCAACCGTGTCTTGACGGCGTCATCTGACAGCGGTAGATAAACGGCTCATGAATATGCCCATGCAAAGTAATATCTATGTTATTTTCAAACATAAATTTTAATATATTGTCTCGCGCTTCGGTCATTTCATTTTGTGTCATATCTTTTCCTGTGAAGAACGTATGCCCATGCGTCATCATAAAGCGTTTGCCACATATTTCGGCGTATTTTAGCCACTCTTCATCTTGTTTTTCGGAATCTACGTTTCCCAAATTTTTTATAATCTCAATATCGGGATATTTTCTGCCTAATTTCTCAGCATCTTCTATACCATCGCCCAAATATATTATCATATCCGGTTGCTCTTTCTCAGTAGTGCTGCACATTGTATCAGAATCGCCATGCGAATCGGAAAATATCAATATTTTCATTTTGACCTCTCTTTTTAAACAATACTTAGCGGATATGACAGACTTACCAAATCCAAGGCATATCATACTCTTGAATGTTTTTGTCTATCGTTATAAGTGTTAAATTTTCAACGAGTGCGGTTGAAATAAGAAGTCGGTCAAACGGGTCTTTATGATGATGCGGTAAACTTTTTAATTTCAACAAATACTCTCTTTCTACCGATAATGTTGCAAAACCATTATTATCAATCATTTTATAAAATTCAAGCAATCCGCCGACCAAATCCAGTTTTTCCGTGCCGAGCTTGATTGCAATTTCCCAAGAGGACACGATGCTGACATATTTCACCGCTTCGGTATTCGCGATTGCTTCATAGACTTTATCAGTCAATTTTTGCGATTTTTCGGCGTACCACAATACAACATGAGTATCCAAAAGATATTTTGATATCATACATAATCCTCAAACAACTCTTCCATAGGTTCGTTGAAATCGTCTGACATAAAAATTTTGCCTTCCCACCCCCCTGGATTCGGTTTGTTGGTGTTCGCAGGCTTAGGTCTGCTGATTTCAAACGGAATTGCATCTTTGTACACTATTTGCTTAAAAAAGATATTGACCGCTGTAGGTATATCAAGCCCCAAATCATCAAGAACCGATTGTACTTTAGTTCTAAGTTCTGCATCTGTATCAATGTTGATTTTCGAAACTGCCATAATCAACCCGCCTTTCGTAACGTACTATAAATTTCACTTGCTTTCTGTATTTTTTAATGCCTTTTCAATGCCCCCGATGCCCCTCTGTTTCTATGTAATCGTCCACGACATCGAAAATTTCCGCTGTATATTCCGTATCGCCATCTGTCATAATATTCTCGAACCTGCGCACGTCAAGCGTTATATCCACGCTGTTCAGGGTTGTGGCAAGGCGCGTTATAGAACCGTCAAGCTGATTGATATGGGCGCGGATACTGCCGTTTTCGTCCTGCACGCCTATCTCAATCAAATCAAGACCATCAATCGGCTCTAAATCGGCGATATATTTCTCAATATACGCCGCCGCCAAAAGCTCGAATGACTTTTTCAGGGCTTCAAGGTTTGTGAAAGTTTCGCTGTTGGTCTTGAACCTGAAATCATCGAAAAATAAGAACACGCCTGTTTCGAAAAATTCCACAGTCAGACCTTCGGTAACATCGCCGGATAAAAACCGAATCCGAAATCCGCCGTCACCCAAACTCCCCGCCCCCTCGATGGCAACATCGTACCGTTCGCCATTCTGAGTAAGAATTCCCTCGATAACGTAAGGGCGGGAGAGCTTACGCTCCAAATACTCCCCGTTGAAGACAAGCGGGGATTCTGCACAGGCTACAACGCTGACAGTAAGCACTGCCATCAGCAGGCAAACCAATTTTATCTTTAGTATTCGCTGTATTTTCTTCATAAATCACTACACTCCTGACATAATATAATTGCTAATTTATATTCGCTTAGTTATAAAATTATATCAGGAGCATTGAAATTATTTTGTAAAATCGCGTCTGGATTTGACGGCAGGCTTGATGATTTAATATTGGAAATCATTTTTTACTATCGTGTTCATTGAGTTATAGAACTTCATAACCTGCACAAGTTTACGGCTGGCGTTAAACACAACGGCTACCCTGCCTCTTTTCGCGTCATCGAATATCGCAACGTACAGATCGGGGTTTTCCAAATCTGAACAGTAGTAAAGCACTTTGTTTATCTCGGGTGCTTTCAAAAGAGGCTCGTTTGTCGCATACGGCACAACTTTGTGCATCTCTGATATTTTCGCGTCCTTAATCAAATTCCTGCGCGATACGTTGTCATAGATCACTGCGACATTTAATTCTCCGCTTTGTACAACGTACTCATACTCAAGCCGCGTGAAGCGTTTCGTGTAGATGCACATGAGGATTGTAAGGATAATAACAGGGGCGGTGATAACAATAAACTGCTGCGCCGCTATCATCAAGATTGACGTGATAATGAAAAACGGCAAGATACACAAGACAAATATCACCAATCTTTTCAAGCGGATACCCGCATCTTCCTTCTTCTTCATCGTAAATTCAACATGATTTGGACCTTCCATAAATAATACCTCCGAATTTTAAGTTACTTAACAAATATTTTATCACAAAAATAACGAATTTTCAAGGGGTTTTAAACATATATTTAAAAAATACTGAAAAAATTGGGAGGCTATGGACAATAATGCTTGCAATCACAGAAACAATCGGGGCTTTTTTATGGACGCCGGTAATGCTTGTAATTTTGCTCGGCTTCGGGATTGTGCTGACTTTCCGCTTTAAATTCTTTCAGATCGTACATATGAAACGCATATATGAAGAAACAATCGCAACGCTTTTCGCAAAAAAAGAACGGAGAGAACAAAGAGAACGCGATAAATCAAATAAAAACAGTATTACTCCGTTCGAGGCGGTATCAGCGGCGCTTGCGGGGACGATGGGCGTGGGTAATATCGCGGGGGTTGCGACGGCTATCACAGCTGGTGGCGCGGGCGCGGTTTTTTGGATGTGGGTAAGCGCGTTCTTCTGTATGATTATAAAATACATCGAAGTCGTGCTTGCGCAGTTGTATAAAGTCCCAAAAAACGGCGGTTATATCGGCGGACCTATGTATTATATCTCTATCGGGTTAAAAAGCCGCAAACTTGCCTGCGCTTTCGCGCTTTTTTGTGTGGTTTCTTCGTTCGGAATCGGCAATATGAGCCAAGTCAACACGATAAGCCAGTCTTTCGAAAGCACATTCGGGTTCAATAAAACAGCAGTTGGAATAATTGTCGCGGCGATAGTTGCGTTGATAATAATTGGGGGCGTCAAGCGTATCGTTGCGTTTACATCGCGCATGATACCCGCAATGTCGCTGATATATATGCTCGCGGCTCTTGTTGTGATAATCTTTAACGCATCAAATATTTCTGACAGTATCAGGCTGATATTCACAGACGCGTTCGCCCCTCAGCAGGCCGGAGCAGGAATTTTGGGGTTTCTGACCTCGCGTGCGATACGCTTCGGCATATCACGCGGGATATTCACGCATGAAGCAGGTCTTGGAAGCGCGCCTATCGCTCATGCCGTTGCTTCTCCGAAATCTCCCTCTGAACAGGGGATGTGGGGGATATTCGAAGTATTCTTTGATGCGATAGTATCGTGTACGATTACTGCGCTTGCGATTTTAAGCACGGGCGTATACAAAACTGCAGGCCTCGATGGGATTAATCTCACGAACGAGGCGTTCGCGTCAGTTTTCGGAACGGGCGCAGGGATATTTTTAGCCGCCGCTATATTTAGCTTCGCGATGATGACGCTTGTGACATGGAGTTTTTACGGCGAGAGTTGCGTTGCCTATCTTTTTGAGCATAACAGCTCGGGGCAGGTTTTAGCGAAAAATATATACAAGATTGTTTTTATCTCGCTCATCATTGTCGGGGCGTCGGTCAATATTGGGGTCGTGTGGAATCTGTCGGACATTTTCAACGCATTTATGGCTTTGCCTAATATGATTGCCGTTGTAATTTTAAGCCCGGCGGCATACCGTGAAACAAAAGAATATTTACACGCATGGAGATTACGGAAACGTGCAGAATAATGAAAACAATTAAAAAAATTAAAAAAATTAAAAAAATCACTTGACAAAATGACTTGGATGTGGTAAACTATATGAGTGTCCGCGAAATTTGCGGTAATGTTAAAAGCTATGGCGGAATAGCTCAGTTGGCGAGAGCATCCGGTTCATACCCGGCAGGTCGTTGGTTCAAATCCGACTTCCGCTACCATAAGTTCCGCAAATTCCGCTGAGGTTCAAGCGAATGGTACACAAATGATAAAAGCGATAAAATGGCCCGTTGGTCAAGCGGTTTAAGACACTGCCCTTTCACGGCAGTAACACGGGTTCGATTCCCGTACGGGTCACCAGCAGCAAACAAAGGCGAACTCCGATTATCGCTGAGATGGTCGGGGTTTTTGTTATTCCCGCTCCCGCCTTTGCCTGTCACTTCATTGACCTCGTCGAAGTCCACGCAGATTTCGCCATCCCTGTACTCTGTCGTCGTATACATAAACACTGTTCAGGAATATGTCAATCAATTGCCGTTTTGCTCCGATTGTTTTGGCAATCAATGACCAGTCCTTAGACCCGGACTATTCAAAAACGGCAAGGTCGTCCCCTGTCGGAAGACGCCATGCCGTTATGAATCAACCTCGCGTCACTTCGCCGCACGGCTCATGCCGTCTTTAGTCTGGACTCCAATTGGCAAGTGGTCAGGACTTTGTAGATTAAACAGGCGCACAATAGCCCTGTGTCCGGCAGGATTTCCATGTCGAACACAGGAACATTCTTGTGCATAAGCGTACATTCCATATAATCGCGCTTTCCTTTTTGTAATATCTGTAATATTTGTAATATTTTAGCCTTCATCGAATGCGCTGAACGCACGTTCTATTTGTGCTTGAACCACGCGCAGTGAAGACTCGTAAAGCGAGGCTATGCTCGTGTGCGGATTGCTGTGCGCCGCGACAAGGCGCGAGTGTATGAGACCGAAGTTGAATACGACTGCCATATCATACAGGCGCGTGTCGAACGCGATATTCAGCATTTCAGCAGACTCAAGGTCGCGCGTGAACTGGTTCTCTATCGCAACAAGATAATAAGCCGGCATGATTGTCCTGTGTCCTTCAGCCGCAAGAGCCTCAAGTATGATGCTCAAACCTTCCGGGTCAGGATGGTGCATCGGTACTATCGCCAGCGGCGCGGAAAGCGCAACGTATGTGTGTATGCTATCTTGGTATACGTCAAATTTAGGCATAGGCAGGATACCAAAATCGCGCTCGTTCTCGCGGTACTCGCGCACGAACGAGAGTATTTCGGTCGCGAACAGCACATCGCCGTTGCGCAGCCCTGCGCTTATATAAACGGGGTGCGTATTTGCCGTTGAATTATCAAGCATAATCTCGCGCAGCATATCGAACACAGCCACGAACCGCTCGTTCATGATGTTCAAATACGGCATACCGTGAGTGTCAACACCTATAGCTGTGTGTCCGCCCGCAATCCAAAGCGCGGGGACGTTCTCGTCGTGCGTGCGAAGTCCGTTTATCTCGTTTTGTCCTGTTACAGGGTCCACAACGTGCGCCGCGCGCATCATGCTAAGCATCGCTTCCATCGTCCACAGCCCGTCGCGTACGAGCTGGTACGGGCAGTCAAGACCCAAGTCCGACACGTGCTGCTTGTCAAAATATATCAGCCATGTGTTATCGTTGTCGCCGATAGTCATGTCGCTTGCAACGATAAAACTCTGACCCGCAATCGAAAGGTCGCGGATTGAGTTTTGGTCCCACCATGGCATACTTAGGTCAATATAAGGCAGCTCGTTCAAGTTGAGCGCCCTGTTCTGTATCGCCAGATTGGCGGCCGCGCCATATGATATGAAAGCCACGTCAAACGAGTAATCTCCCGCAAGCACGGACTGGTTGAAGAAGTTCTGGTTCTGTGCCAATGCAACAGGCGTCTGCCGCAGGCGTATATTAAAACGTTCCTCAACTATCGTATTGCGTCTGTAGAAAGCATCGTCTATAACAACGCCGGACATCTCCTCGACTATCATATTCGTGTATGTCCATACTTTTTCGAGTGGATCTTCAACTAAGAACGTGAAATACATTCCGTCAAAGTCGCGCTCAGGCAGGTTCTCGCGCCGCGTGGACACAACGAACCCGGATGTGTCCGCCAGATCTCCGTCGTTATGTTCCTCGTCGTCCTGCCGGTCGGGAGTCTCGGTATCTTGCACGGTCGCTCCGCCGTCGCCGACCTGCGTGTCATTATGCTGCTCGTCTTGTTCGCCGCAGGCACCAAATGCCAGCACGCCAGCTATAAGCACCGCAAGTGCAAAGAGTTTTAATTTTTTCATGCTGTATAAGTACTCCTCTTCTATTTTATTCGATTGTTTGCCTGTGTATGTTTACTTATTTATCCATACCCGCATCTCGGTCAGTCCGCGGTTCGCCCACGCGAAATACGGTATCGCGCGGAGTTCTTGCGGCTTGTACGCGGGTTCGGCATCGCTGTAAAGGCTGTAAAGTTCGTTGCCAGATTCCGCCCGACTCCCCATCATCTTAAGCACGCTCATACCCGACAGTACACCGGATTTTTCCTCTTCCACGCTAATCTGCGCGTCCTTCGGGAGTGTGAGCGCACTCAGCGGTATCGGATTATCTACTCCCTCGAGACAGTACACCATAGGTCCGCGCATCAACGCAACGCAATTAGCGTTCTGCCGCACAATTGGGTTAGTGTAAACGCGCCGGACACGCATATCAAGCGACAAGTTTATAGTGTGTTCGCCCGCTTCAAGTTCAGTGACGAAATAGCCGTCCTTCGCCGCTTCTGCGTCAAGTGATTTAGCACTGTTCGCGGTAAACGAGCCTTTCTTGCTCCAACTTGGAACGCGCAGCGCGACTTTAAGCGGTTTGTCGCATTTTATGCGCCAGTTAAGCTCGCCGTCCCACGGATAATTGCTTGTATGCGTTACGCTCACGCCGTCATACTCGACTGTGCCGTCGATATACAGGTGTATGTCAAGTTCATTGCCATCAAGCGAGTATGCGTAGTCATGCAGTGAGAGAAGCAGCCGCGCCAAGTTCGGCGGGCAGCACGCGCACCCGAACCAGCCCGGTCGTTCCGGCAGAACGTGCTTATAACCTTGCGCTTTGCCCGAGATTTCCGGCACTACCTCCAATGGGTTCACGTAGTAATATTTGTCACACTCCAAGTTCGTGCCTGCCAAAACCGTGTTATAAAGCGCGCGCTCCATCTCGTCAGCCACCTGACCGCGACCGCTTTTGCCCTTGCGCAGTTTCAGCATACGCTTCGCCCAGAACATGAACGCGATGCTTGCACAGGTCTCTGCGTAGACCCTGTCGTTAGGCAGGTCATAGTCAGGACCGAAAGCCTCGCCGTAAACCATCGAGCCAAGACCGCCCGTGATATACATCTGCTTGCGCACCACATTATCCCACAGTCTGTCCATCGCGCTTACAAGTTCAGCGTCACCCGTTTCTATCGCCTGATCCGTCGCGCCTGTGTACATATAAAGTGCACGAACGGAATGTCCCACTGCACGCTCCTGCTCGCGTACAGGCTTGTGCGACTGCGAATATTCAAGGCTCGCTCTGTCCGCGCCGCCCCAATGGTGTCGCTTGCCTTCAGATTTCAGCTTGTCATATTCCAGCAGGAAAAAGTTCGGCTCAGTGCCGCGCCTGTCTATGAACAGGTTGGCAAGCTCCGCGTATTTCTTGTCGCTCGTTGCGCCGTACAGCCTGTAGAGCGCGAGTTCTACCTCCTGATGCCCGTCATAGCTTTCTAATTTGCCCGGTCCGAACTTCTCGTAGATATGATCCGCCATGCGCCGCATCACGTCCAAGAACTTGCTCTTGCCCGTCGCCTTGTAATACGCGACTGCGCCCTCAATCATATGCCCCGCCACATACATCTCGTGGCATTCGCGCAGGTTGCGCCAGCGCATATCCGGCTCTTTAAGCGTGAAATAAGTATTAAGGTAGCCGTCCGGCTGCTGCGCCTGTGCGACTATATCCACAATCCTGTCAACCTCGACCTCAAGCTCTTCATCACGCTTAAGCATCAGCGAGTACGCCGCCGCCTCAATCCATTTACCGACGTCGCTGTCCTGAAAAACCCAGCCGTAAAACTCGCCTTCTTTAAGCCCCGCCGCTATCTCGAAATTCCCGATAGCCTGACTTTTCTCCGCGCCGGGTATCTCGTCCTTGAGCGTGCTGAGCTGGTACGACACCATTTTCGTCCGCGCCCGCTCAATCACGCCGCTAAGGAAACCATCGCCTAATTTTATATTCGGCATATTATTCTCTCCTCCATTTTTATTCATTTAACATATAACATATTGACAAATAGATTTGAATGATATATAATAAGAACAAATACCTTATATTTATGTTATTTCTATTAATTATAGCACTAAAATCACAGCACGTCAAGGGTTTACCAAAATTTTTTCAGGCAACAGGGGGCAATCATGAAGAACGGACACATTTTTAATATTATGAGGTACGCGTTGCACGACGGTCCCGGTATACGCACGACCGTTTTTCTGCAGGGCTGCCCGCTTACGTGCCGTTGGTGTCATAATCCGGAGGGACTGAGCATGGATGGCGGCGAGCTAATAAGTTCCGCCGATTTGCTGCGCGAAATTAAAAAAGATCTGATATTTTACGAACAGTCCGGCGGCGTGACATTCTCCGGCGGCGAGCCGATGAGCCAGCCGGACTTCCTGATTGAAATGCTGGAGCTTGCGGCAGGTGAATATATACACGCGGCGGTCGACACGTCCGGCTTCTGTGATACTTCCGTTATTTTACAGGCGGCGCGGCTTGCGAAGCTCATTTTATTTGACGTGAAGTTTTTGGACGAATCCGCACACATAAAATACTGCGGCGCATCTAACCGCCAAATACTCGCGAACCTGCAAGCTCTCGCGGAAGCCAACTCGTGCGTACAAGTGCGCATACCCGTTATCCCGGGCGTTAATACGTGCGAGATGCGTAACATTGGCGAGTACTTGCGCAATATGCCTAACATAACGGGCGTGAGCCTTATGCCGTACCACGCGATTCACGCGCATAAATACACACGGTTGGAGCTCGCGTACAATATGCCTGATATTATGCCTGAATATGATATCAGCGAGGTCAAGCAGGTCTTTGAAGAATATTTTGAAACTAAAGTGCTGGAATTCTAAGATATGCGAAAGGCGAATTGAAAGAGCCGCCAAGTTGCCCATATCCTTGCCCTCTTTTGTAAAGAGGGTGCCGTCCGCAGGCGGCGGGTGTTTTCCTCACGGCACACAGTCATCAAATTTCGAAAACACCCGCCACGCGGATTTTGCGCAGCATCGCAATGGCAAGCGTGTTCTCGCGCGCCACCCTCTTTACAAAAGAGGGCTTTGGTGCGCAGGATTTACGTTTTTTCAACCTGTGTTTCGCGTTACGTAAAAAACTAAATGATAGAATGAAATGATAGGGAGAGGATTTATATGACGGACAGAGTGGCGAAACTGCGGCAGGAGAGTCTGCAGGCAGTGCCTGAGCTTTCGATTGAGCGCGCGCTCATTATGACGGATGTGTACAAGGAGCATGAGGGCAAGGTTTCACTGCCTGTGCTACGTGCGCTGGCGTTCAAGGCGATATGCGAGCGCAGGAGCATCATAATATATGACGGCGAGCTTATCGTCGGCGAGAAAGGGCATAAAGCCAAAGCCGCGCCGACATACCCGGAACTGTGCTGCCATACGCCGGAGGATTTCCGGGTCATAGACGGGCGCGAGAAAGTCTTTTTCAGGGTGAGCGGGCAAGTGCTTGAAGCTCAGGAAAAGCAGGTGATACCGTTTTGGAGCGGCAAAGCGATGCGCGACAAGCTCTTCGCGAACATGAGCCATGAATGGCTGGAGTGCTATGAGGCAGGAATATTCACGGAGTTTATGGAACAGCGTGCGCCGGGGCATACCGTCTGCGGTGATATTATATACAAGCACGGGTTCGCCGATATCAAGCGCGATATAATCACGCGGCTTGAATCGCTTGATTACCTGTGCGATCGTGACGCGCTGGGCAAACGCGAGCAGCTCAATGCCATGCTGATATGCTGTGACGCGGTTATCACGCTGGGGCGGCGTTACGCCGATGAGGCGGAGCGGCTCGCGGCACTTTTGCCGGACGATGGCGATAACAATGATAACGCAGTCCGTAAGCAGGAACTGCTTGCCATCGCGCGTAACTGCCGGGTTGTGCCGGAACATAAGCCGGAAAATTTCTGGCAGGCTCTGCAGATGTACTGGCTGGTGCATTTGAGCGTGGTGAGCGAGCTTAACACATGGGACGCGTTCTCTCCGGGTCGGCTTGACTCGCACCTGCGCTTGTTTTATGAGCGCGGGCTTGAAAGCGGCGAACTCACGCGTGAATCCGCGCAGGAGTTGCTTGGCTGTTTGTGGGTCAAGTTCAACAACCAGCCCGCGCCGCCAAAAGTCGGCATAACGCTCGCAGAGAGCGGCACGTACACGGATTTCTGCGCGATAAACACGGGCGGGCTGAATGCTGACGGCACGGACGCCGTCAGCGAAGTGAGCTACCTGATATTAGACGTAATCGACGAGATGCGCCTTGTCCAGCCGAGTGGGAATATACAGCTCAGCCGTAAGAACCCTGATAAATTCCTGCGCCGCGCCTGTGATATCATAAAAAAAGGATGGGGTCAGCCGGCAATTTTTAACGCGGACGCCGTTATAGCCGAGCTGGTGCGCCAAGGCAAGCAAGTAGAACACGCGCGGCAAGGCGGTACATCCGGCTGTGTCGAAAGCGGGGCGTTCGGGCGCGAGAGCTATATTCTGACAGGGTATTTCAACCTCGTGAAAATACTGGAAATCACGCTCAACAACGGGCTCGACCCCCGCACGGGCAAGCAGCTTGGATTGCGTACAGGCACGGATTTTGCAAGTTTCGATGAGTTTTTCGCCGCGTATGAGCGGCAGGCTGCGCATTTCGCGGACATAAAAATCGAGGGGAACAATATAATCGAGGCATTGTATGCCGAATATATGCCATGCCCGTTCCTCTCGTGCCTGATAGAGGGCTGCACCGAAAGCGGTCGCGATTACAACGCGGGCGGCGCAACTTACAATACGCGGTATCTGCAGGGCGTTGGCATAGGCACTCTCGCAGACAGCCTGAGCGCGCTCAAGATGCACGTATTTGACAAGCAAAGCGTCAGCCTGCCGGAACTGCGCGACGCGCTTGCGCATGATTTCGCAGGTCATAAGTATGATGACCTGCGCCGCGTACTGCGCGAACAAACGCCGAAATACGGCAACGATGATGAGTATGCGGACGCGCTCATGCTCCGCGCGTTTGATATGTATTACAGGCTTATTGATGGGCGCAAAGGCGTAAACGGCACATATAATATAGATATGCTGCCCACTACCTGCCACGTATACTTTGGATCGGTGACGGGCGCAACCCCTGACGGTCGCAGAGCGGGTGAAGCGCAGTCCGAGGGGATAAGCCCCGCCCACGGCGCGGACAGGCAAGGTCCGACGAGCGTCCTGCTCTCCGCCGCCAAGATGGATCACTTGAAAACGGGCGGCACTCTGCTCAACCAAAAGCTCACGCCCGGGCTTGTCGCGGACGACGACGGAATCAGCAAGCTAATGTCGCTCGTGCGCGCATATTTCAGGATGGACGGGCATCACTTGCAGTTCAACGTGTGCGATGCGGAAACGCTTCGGGACGCGCAGAAGCACCCCGAAAACTATACGAACTTGATAGTACGCGTGGCGGGCTACTCAGATTATTTCAATGACCTGAGCGCAATCCTGCAAAACGAGATAATAAGCAGGACAGAGCATGGGGGATTTTAAAATTTACACAAAATTACACAAGAGAATCGAATCAGGAGAATCAAATATGAACAAAGAATTTCACACGCGGAACAGGGACGCGCTTCGCGCACATATCGGCGATGATCTCGCAATCTTATACTCAGGCAGTGCGCCGCGAAAGACGGCGGACGAGTATTATCCGTTTTTTGCCGATCGCAATTTCGTGTACATGACGGGCGTCACGCAGGCTGACTGCGTACTGCTCATGCAGGGTGAAGGAGGAGCGGACACGCTGTTTATTGCGCCGCCGGACGTCATGGCGGAACGCTGGAACGGGAGACGCATAAAATCCGATGAAGCCGAACAGGTAAGCGGTGTCGCCGATATTAAGTATGCAACGGTGTTCACAGGCTGGCTTGACCATCGGCTCAGTTCCGGCGACGTTGCGCATATTTGGCTTGACTTGGATAAATTCACACCAAACGAACCGGACTGCTCGGCGTATAAGCTCGCTGCGTATATACGCGCGCGTTACCCGTTCGTTGACATAAAGAATCTACGTCCGCTGCTAAAAAGGCTGCGCCTTATCAAGTATGACTGTGAGATAGCGGCGATGCGCGAAGCGGAATGGGCTACGCGGGCGGGTATACTGGCGATGATTCGCGCGGCTAAACCGGGAATACGCGAATACGAGCTTAAGGCAGAATTCGATTACGCGCTTGCGAAGCTCGGCACAAGCGCAGCGTTTCCCACGATAATATCCGTGGGTGCGAACAACTTCTGCATACACTATCAAGAGTCCGGCGGGCGGGCCGAAGACGGCGATTTAATCCTGTGCGATGTGGGCGCGGGTTGGGACAATATCTGCACGGACGTGTCCCGCGCATTCCCGTGCAACGGCAAGTTCAGCGAAAAACAGCGCCTGCTCTATCAATGCGCTTATGACACGAGCGAGCATCTGTTCAGCATAATAAAGCCCGATATGCCTATGCGCGATGTTGACGGCATAATACGCGAGTATAATTTCGCCCGCATGAAAGATGCGGGCGTGCTTGAGGACATAAAAGACGTGGGCAAATATATGTGGCACGGCGGGGCGCA
>Ga0123355_10007032_pt1 | contig 16768 bp, 6 predicted proteins | sample TergutEmb28metaG_3_FD_89872 | JGI IMG/M metagenome (GOLD analysis project Ga0123355, IMG submission 89872) | Embiratermes neotenicus P1 segment gut microbial communities from Petit-Saut dam, French Guiana - Emb289 P1 | ecosystem: Host-associated > Arthropoda: Insects > Digestive system > Gut ...
GGGTGTGTGGGTGTGGGTGGGTGTGTGTGTGGGTGTGTGTGTGGGGGGTGTGTGTGTGTGTGTGTGGTGTGTGTAAGTGTGTGGGTGTGTGTATGTGTGTGTGTGGGGTGTGTGTGTGTGTGTGTATGTGTGTGTGTGTGGTGTGAGTGTAAGTGTGTGGGTGTGTGTATGTGTGTGTTTGGGGTGTGTGTGTGTGTGTGGGTGTGTGTGTGTGTGGGTGTGTGTGTGTGTGGGGGGGTGTGCGTGTGGGGTGTGTGTAAGTGTGTGGGTGTGTGTGTAAGTGTGTGGGTGTGTGTAAGTGTGTATGTGTGTGTGTGTGTGTGTGTGTATTTGCGCGCGCATTATATTTAACAAGGCTGCTAACTTCTACGTTTATACGTATACCGGTAACGTCGGTGATGAACTAATATGAAGCACTGGTAATCGGAGGAAAACCTTTTCCAGTCGCACTTTGTACACCACAACTTCCACATTGACAGTCCTAGGATCGAACACCAGCCTCCGAAGTGAGAAGTCGGCGCCTAGCCGCCTGAGTCATGGCACGGCCATGATCTCGAATTCTGCGGAATGTGTGGAAAGAGATGTGTTCCTAATAAAGCTGTAAATTCAACTCGAAAATAATTGAGCAGAACTGAAATTCTTAATGGAAGAATTAGGGTAGGTAATAGGCACAACACACCTTCTTTGCCTTCAGCAAGTAAGGGAGTGGTCTATCAGAACTCGTATTCAGAAGCCACATCAAGGCGACGGCAACCCTTCATAGCCTGTTGAATTCAAGATGCGTCTATTTTTATCTGTTTCCAAGTATCATGTTAGTAAGCTAAGAGTCGCCCAGTTCCTGCATTTTATATAGCCCGCCACCGATCTCTATCGACGCGACATGAATTCTGTCCACAAAGTCTCACCCTATTCCTTTATGATCAATCTTGACAATTATTCACCCACTTCTGCTCTTAAGTTTCAACAGCCCATTCCGTCATATTTACAGAAAGAAATTTTGTAGGAATTTCTAACATCCGTCATAAAATACATTCTGCCCTTTTTATGCTCCCCGATTTGACAGTTGAGGAACAGCCTAAATTACAAAACTGTCTTTACCCAATTTTCTCTAAGCCTCAATCACTTTCTACCCCATTTCGAGGAAGGTCTACTAAAATCCACCGCAGGAAGCCAAAAGACAGGTCCATATGAGTCATAGCTATAACAAATTTTTGCTCCTTTTACAGTAGTCAATTTTTTTGCCAGGAAAACAAAACAGTTAAAAGGTCATCACTCTGTACTTTGGGACGATTACACAACACATGGTCATTAAGACTGATGGACTGTGTTATTAGCTCATTTCATGACACTTTTTCAACCTCATTAGTTGCAAAACATGAAATGCTAGGACGATCATACATGTTCTCTGAAGGAAACAGCCGTATTCCCTTACAAACCACAACGGAATGAATTTACAGAAAGAAGTGAAGTGATGTCAACTTGTCCTTGTGCTTAATAATGCACTTAGAGTTGTAAGCGTATGGGGGAGGTGAGATGGAGCTCCACACGTTCTTAACCTGGGCAAGAAATGGAGGTATGTAATCAGTCTCGTTTCTGTGCTGCTTGACCCTTCGGGAAAGAACTCAGGCATACATTGGACAGAAGGCTCAATGGGCCCTGGAACTGGTCTGGACGCTTTGGACATCGAAAACAGGAAAAGCTGCCACGATAATTAAACTCAAAACAAAAAGGCAAAAGTGTGAATTGCATAATACGAAATTGGGGTGCTAACTTGTCAAATCTGATATCGTAAAAACCACAATTCCAGGAATGTGTTTTTTGTTACATCACAAAAAATGTAGCAACATTTCCTGATGAATCGCGATGTGGAGTGCCATAAAACATAGCCCGCTTTGTGTATGTACTTCCCTGTCCCTGTTCGAAAGGACAGTCATAAGCATAGGTCTGCACCCTCTGCTCAAGATGGAGCAAAAGGCAACTGGTTCTTGATTATTCCTATTATTGTTATCAGACTTTAACCAACACTATAATGTGTGGAGTGATTGTTTAAGGAAGCGAAAAGGTGCATTTCTGTAACACGTATGTTGCGAACGAATCCAATAAAGTGTCTACAGAAATGGGAAATTCGAAAGAGTGGCGGAAAGATGAATCCATCCCTGCCTGCCTACTGAACGCTCATTAAAACCGTTTTAAACATTCATTCACCTGAGTACTCGGGAGCACGAAACATCTCGAAACCCGCTGGAGGAATTTTCCTACAACTTTATGTTGGGGAGTTCAACTAAAATTTCTCGCGCCATTCCAGCATTGGTTAAAATTAGCTAACAGAGACGGACACTTTTCACGTGTGTCTGCGCGCATCTTGGGCGAACTGTACTAAATATCTATCGCAGCGAAAAATGGTGGACAAAAAAAAAGTTTAGAGACAAGTGATAATGTATATTCAAGGAAAGTATTTTACCGTTTTATTTGGTTCGATGCTTAATAATGTTAGACAGTATCCTTAAATGGCATTGTGAATTTACGAGTACTGCAGCTTGTCACATAAATCTTAGAAATTAGCCAAGCTTGGACGTTAGTTTTTTTTTTTTTCCTGGCACTTGCTCAAATCAGGGATACAAACATTAAACTTTTCTGGATCGATGAACGTATGGCTTGCTGTAATGCTGTTCTTGATGAACCCCTCTTGTGGGTTTATGAAGCGATGGACGAAGAACGTGTAATGCACTTGACTTTAGTTCTGTTGTTTAAAGATCGCTTCGGTTCACCTATAACTGACAGTTAGCAATCGTATTGTGTTGCGACAAAGGTATACTATACGTCCGGCCATTATACTTTGAAAATTAGCGAGGTTTTTCCTTGTGTGAGGAAGCCTGAAGTTAGATGTCGACGAACTTACGTGCGTTCTCGACTGCAGACAAGCCAGATGCAGACTCGAGTGCTGTGCATTGAGAAGTTAAAACAGCACAGCCGTGATATAACCCATTGCCGCTTACCAGAAGCGTGAGTGCAAAAATAAATGAACAAATTTTTAATAAACCTACATCTTACTACATGAGGGTCTAGGCCAAGTATTGTTAAGTCCTACTGAAGCAGCCTACTCGTAAAAAAAATCCTTGAGATAGAGCTTGCGAAACGGCTTTGAGCTATTCCGTCGTTACTTGTGTGTGTGTGTGTGTGTCTGTGTGTGTGTGTGTGTGAAAACAATTGACGGCCAGATAGGCGAGAGCAGGTAAGACGGAATTAGTATATTTTTTCCTTACATCTTCCAGTTGTAGAAATAACTAAACAACAGAACTCATGGGATAAGAGTACATTTCTTAACCCTTTGACCCTTCAACGACTTTAACCTTTCTTCGTTACTTTATTAAAGCAGTCTTTCCAGTCGCCAAGTCACGTGAATTTTTAACACATAATCACTTTCAGTAAACGTCTCTCTCTTTCTGTCTATTAGTGATCACGTGACGGACTCCACATTCACACAGCTGATCGCCAGAGACGTCTTAGTTTCCTGGTTTATTAATATTTGTAACCAAAACAGGCAAAGAATAAATCCGTTACGTTGCTCACAGTAAACAATAAGGAGCAGGCTTGTCTGGTTACCTGCTCTAACCACACCGATATAAAACCAGTTAATGCTATTGTTAAAGGTTCAGTTGCCATCAGCATGCCTGAAGAATAAAACATAGGAATCTGAAGTCATCCAATTACCGCGATGCATACATTTTAGCCACACCTGTACTTCAGTCCGTGACTTCGCTAGAACCAACCCCAACGCCTACTTCTCCTTCTTGCCTATCCTAACCTTTAAAAACTTTTTGGAGCCCATTAGCGGCTTGTGATGGGGGTTGGGGGGAAGTAAAGTTGAGCACTGTCTGCCGAGTCGTTAAGGGTGTGGGGGTGGGGGTTATTCTGTCTGTACAAGGGGCTGCCTTTGTTCGCGAGCCGAGCCAAGAAAACCCACGCAATGATGCAGTGGCAGCCCCCTCATGTGGTCGGCAAAGTGTTTTGTGTAGGAGAAAGGGTACAAGAACCGCAGTGTGGCAAGCAGCAATTAATTGATTTGTATGTATGTATATCAAGGTGCTTATGTATTTAATGGATCGAACAGTCTTCAGAAAAACAGTGGTAACTCCACGAAGCAGAGACCTTGAAACGTGGATAGTCGTTTAGATGATGAATAAATTCACCTTTTACGAAAGCCAAAGGTTAATTACCATGTTTACAACAGCTTGCTATCAGGCCCGAAAAGGTACAACGTAAAATTTTCCCTGCACTTATTTTAGCATCACACCATGACGACGTATGGAATGGCGGAGACTGAGATCCACGCACTCCCAACCTTGGCACTATACAGAGGTAAGTGGCCAGCCTTTTGTCTCGGCACATTACAGCCGTTACCCATTACACAACAGGCTGGGGCCACAGACTATCTGGACATTGTGGGAAAAAAAAAAAATCGTTTGGCTCGAGCCTCAAAATGACCCGTTTCCATGTTCATGCCATAGCTTCGTAACTACACAGACATATCCCGTTTCCCACTAGATCCTACCACGAGTCTGTTCAATTCGTCCACACTCTTTAACATTCTATTTGTTTGACATTTTAAAAAATGAAAAGTGACAATTAATTTTCTATTCAGTGCTTCCCGATTTCCGAAAAAGTCTTGATTATTGGTAGGTTTGTTCCTCTGGTAAGAGCGACATACAAATAAAGATGGGTATGTGGCATTAATGGAATGACAGACAGGGAATAACGCGTTTCTCGGAGGAAAACCTGCCTCGTGCCAATTCGTCCACCACAAATCTCACACGGGCTGACCTATGATGGAAGCCGGGCCTCCACGGTGACAGGCCGACGACTAATCGCCTCGGCCATGGCACGGCCTTTGAAAACCACGTGACAGCACTTTTCTATGCTGTGGTCCTCGGTTGTTTTTTTTAAGAACATTGCTTTGCCCGTTTGTTCTTCTGGAATGAACAGCATCTATAGGAAGATGACAAAGGAATAGGCCTACCGCCAATACAGACTCGGTGAAAATCCTGTCCCATTGTCACTTTGTCCAACACAAATCCCACATGGCCTGCTCTTGGATAGAACCCGGGCCTCTATGGTGAAAAAATAAATCAACTTGAACTGAAATAAAGGTTCAGTTCATACCGCGCACAAAATACGCGCCATCTCGGTTATAACAACTAATCAGCTGATGTTATAGAGGGCAATAATCGCTTCTTGTTCTCATATCCATACAAAACACATAATTCACTCCGTCGGCAGGATGCAGAATTTCTGTCTCTTAAGACTGGTGGTACATAAAGTAATAAGCGGCCTTTAAAGGGTTAATGTTTTCTCAACCATCCTCCTATCCCATCCAAACATCCCCACTGGTATAATATCACCAGGCTTCACAACCTGAATGTATTCATATCTGATCTCGTAACAGCTAAACGCCCAGCCCAGGTTCTATTCATTATCGGATGGCTCTAATAATAATCCGTGAGGAATATTTATCAAAGAATTAAATCAATCACAGAGCAAAGCTAACCCGAACAAAGGGCAACAGTTTGGTTCTTGCCTCCAAGAATACACAATCTATTATGAGTCAATCCAGCTACTGACATTTTAAAAATATGTTACCGTTTATTCCAAGCACCAAACGAAACTACCGGGTTCTCAGTTCTCACCTGCGTCTCTGTGACATTGAGCAGCTTCGCCATTTCCGCGCGTTCCGACGAGGAAAGGTACTTCTTCACCTCGAACTGTTTCTCCAACTCGAAGATCTGACGGCCTGTGAAAGTAGTGCGGGCCTTCTTCCTTTTCCGCTCACCATCAGAACCATGGCCACCGTCACTGAGGGCCCCACTCTGCGTGTCCGACACGGCGCTAGGCGACGTCGCATTCTGTTGTTTCGATGTCGCAGGCTCCTTCTTGCGTTTCGCAGGAGGCTTGGTCCCTGCTGTTCCGTCTGCGGGGAAAACAATGTGCCTTAACAACCGAACTTCACTTAACAGAGTTCTACTTAACTAAACTGAGTCAATCAGCTTGTCACAAAACTCCCCGAATTATATACAACCGAATGTTAATTATCGCGTTCAAAAAAGCACGCTAACGAACGCAACGAGACGGTTCAATAGAGTTCTCACTCCCAGACACTAATATTCGATAACAATTTTAATGCTACCCTCTCACTAAACGGTGGGTCTCGTTCCAAGTTTACAAAAATAACGTATGTCCCGATGTAGCTAAATGTTTGTCTATCTCATCCGTGATCACCCCAATATTTGGGACGGATGTAAATGACGACCTAAGGACTAAACAATAAAATGTCCACACAGAAATTACGTTGGATAATGCCAGTTGTCTGATGAATCGATATATGTCTACTCTCCCACATTCACGGTTTAACTTACGTACATTAGTATTGTTATCAGGGTCCGCTAATGCGTGATAACCACGCGAACAGCGATGGAGAATGGTTGGCACTTGCTGGGCACGTAAAATGTTTTTTTTAATACAAAAATATGACAAAATAATAACTATATTACTAACGAATGCAAATTGAGACGTGGATATTTGTTGATAGGCAGGAAGTTCCTATTTGCGTAAATATTTCCTCTCAGCCTACATTATGGTACGAGGTCTTAAAAAAATTATCTACAATTACGAAGGCTTTAATACTCAAAGCGTTTAGGGTTCGATCTTGACGGGACCACGACCTATCAATAGTATTTTCAGACGCACTGATGATCTTCTTCACCTAGTGCGCAGTTTACATTCTGAGGCACCAGGCAACACTCGTTCATCCAGTCATCAGCACCACACAACTGTTAAAATCCATTTCTTACTGACAACAGTCACAGCTGCATCCACATTCCGCATTTAGCATTAATGATATATAATGGACTACAGCACTGCGCTGTCCATAAGTACTTGTTTAAATTCTCTATTAGCGACTATTATCGATTCGTTGCAGAGTATATAGACTGTAATCGATTAGCTATTGACGTGTCGACTGCAAATTTACACGCAGCCTCGATAACACACGGTATGTCCACATTTGCTCTCTTTCGCTCGACACACGGTGAAGAGGAGGGTGGGAGGTCAGAAAGCAAACGTAACCTCACTAATGGAATGAGTCCTTACACAATTAGCACTTTCAGACTCTATACCTTGTTTGTTCAGTTCAGTGGGGCACGTGGTTACTTGGGGCTGTGCCCCAATACCATTCTGAAGATAATGACGACCAAATGGGCCAGCAGTACAAACAGCTTCGATAACCGCGCGAAGCCATGGGATCAGCAAGTTCTCTTATATACGTAATACTTTAAACCATGAAAGTGAGAGAGAGGATGAAAACACAGTCGAATAGCACGAAAAAAGAAGTGACACGCAGATCTTGAAAGAGAAAGATCGTCACTTTGTTAGGAATATTCCAGGTCCCGACTGCTTGTCCGTCCAATACGAGAAGTATCAAGCAGAAGATGTTGAAGCAGTGAGAAACAGTGATATGAGATATGGGAAGGAGTGTTTTGATAAAATGGCAAGCTGCACCATTTGCACAGATAATTTGGTGGCCGGTCACAGGACCTTCTGGATACTCACAGACTTCTAACCAGCTGATGATTCAAGTCTTCTGGGATGTTCTAACCAGCTGTTCTTCAAACAAAACAATACAGAAGTCCCTAAAGATTTCCCCAACACAAGACGTTGATAGTGAAAACTATAATAAGTAAAGAATAGCTAAAAATGGAGTTCCTACCTGAAAATAAACACCGCCTCTAGATTGCGAGACCAAGCGGTTAAAACCATTTCGAGGAAAAATCACTATTATTTTTTAGATGCGGAACATTTCAAGTTAAGGAAGGTCTGAAATCAGAACTCAGTGATTTTATAGAAATATTCATCTTATGTATTTCAATATGACACACTACGTTTCCGGGAGTCCATATAGTCCGTGAGTTCAAATGTCATACACAACCGTCAGAACTTAATAAAGCTGCATGAAAGCACGTGCACCCATAGTTATCGTGATTTTAAATGGTCGTAACACAACCGTTTGAATCCCGTACAATGCAACGTGTATTTTACAGGAAACACTACGAGTAACTTCATGTTCTATGTCCTTTTACGCACAATAAAACTATACATACAGTAACAACAGACTGCTTTACGTACGTGCATACGCCTATCTTTGTTTTAGGCACAGTTTATTGTTTTCATTCTATATACACCAAGATACCTTCATAACATTCTTATATTGTTTTCTATTGTATAAAATATAGACAAAGGTAAATCCAAAACGCAATCATGAGAGTCAGATTTGCCCCCTTTTGTTATAAGTAATCATATCATAGCCCAACCAAAGGAAACAATGCCAGCGGGTCGTTGCTAATTAGTAAGCAGGCCACTGTCGGGCCATCTCCCAACTATTGTTATGTAACAGACACCAATGAAAACAAAATCATCTGCGAATACACGAAGCAAAGTCTACCAGCATGTATCAAAACACAAATTTGTGTAGCTCTCGCTAATTAGAATCATTAAAGTGCCATTAATTTAAGAGTCAATTCATTAAAAAGTTCAGGTTCTAAATTGCTGTTGCAGGCAGTTTCACTTTGAAGGCGTTAAAAGGGTGAAAGACCGTATAAAAACGTCAGTCCTTTGGCTGTGAAACAGAATTTATTTCCATGCAAAGTAGAAACGATTATTATTCAAGTGAACAAGCTCAAAAGTGAAGTAGGATTATTTGTGGTTAATTTAACGATGCTAAATTTGTTAGCGAAAAATAAATCGGAAAGGGCGTGAATGGCAGTAGTAGTGGCCATATTACAGGTGCAAACCCTGCATTTGTCAAGACAAGCAGGGATACGTCAGGAACCTCATTTCTGATTACCCGTTTTCGGACGGAGACTGGAACCCGGGGTCTCTTCAATACGAAGCAGAAGTGTTACCAACCTGACTGCTACTTGCGGTATTAGGACTATCACTAATGATATGACTGCTTCCTTTGCGACAGTTTGGGTCTGCATGAAAAGATATGAACACTAATACCAATATACCGATAACTTAAAGCTGTATCGAACAAGTTATTTCTTTCCTAAACTAACTTAATTTGCAACAATGATAGTAATGAATTATAAATTTCCAGTACAATTAAAATAATCCAAGTAATATTTCTGTGATAGTTACAACTGAGTTTGGAACACAACCAACTGACACCAAACAAAGTAACCAGGTAGAACGACCGAGTATCTGGTGCGTCAGTGCTTACGCCAGGCGATTTCAGGCAAGGTGTCGAACAGTATACAAAGCCTGTACATAGAACCCCTTAATTTACCTGAACAGAAGTCATATCAAATTGGTCCCATAAAATTCAGCAGGGGTCACATCAACGCTGACATCTTATCAGACGGGTAAACATGTTTTACAAGTCGTTAGTGAAACGCCATCTGCATGGCCATCACAAATGTTCGTGCCCTAATATCAAAACTACGATGACGCTCGAGATATGGATGGGATGCCTAACACGAAAGTCGCATATGAGTGGTTAGCACTGCCACTTCGAGATCAGGAGGTCCCGCTTTCCAATATGCCATCAATTGTGACTCAGATGTTGGTGGTTTTCCTCATTCCTTTTAGGAAAAACAGAGAAGAAAAGTTCACCCTACAACAGGCTACGAAGGCCCAGACGGGGAGTACAGGCATAGCTCTACTCTTCCTTTAACCTCGGCGCTAGATGGGGGTGGGTGGTCAACGCCATGGCATGGCAGGTTTACCCCGGAAATGACCCGGTACCCACTGTATAGGAGGCTAGGTGAACTCCAGGGCCGGTCTCGACGAGTGCGGAAAATCTCGGCCCCCACCGGGATTCGATCCCCGGACCGTCCAGCCCATAGCCAGTCGTTATGCCGACTATGCTATCCAGGCACACCAGCTATTTTGGTCACTACTGTTCATGTCCACATCCTTTCTAATTCATTATTCACCATTCTTGCAAGCATTCGATACTGTACACAGGCTGAGCTTTGACAACGTCGTTAAACAAGCCACATATAAATAAATAAATTACTGACGCTGGTACCAAACAGCTGCTTTCTGCTGAGTATGGCGCTTTTCAGCGCCCCTTTCGTACATTCTGTGGCCAGGGCGAAGAACATGCACAGACAATGGTATCGCATCTATGATAAAAAGAAAATACATTCATTTCTGCATAAACTTAGTCGGTGATGAGATTCTGAAAACACTTCAATTTAGCTTAACAAGAAAATCAATTTGTCTCTAGGCATTACGTAACTTGAACTGCAAGACCAGCTCACTCAACAAACACTACTTTGCTACACTCAGCACAATAACATTAAAGACACTCCACCTCGTAAAAACCCAATTTAATGCTTTGAAAGTTTCTTTCCTGACTTTTTTCTTTTCTTTAAAATTACAAATGAACTCTCTTTTCCGTTTTAACATTTTTTTATTCCTCCATTAAAATAAGAAAAGCAGGGAACAACTAGGACTCTTTTTTTCCCGTCTCCCTTCTTTCTCTTCCACCTTACTTCATATCCGCTCTTAAGCTCCTACCATTCCCCCCCCCCCCCGGCTCCGCGTTACCATGGCAATAATTCCCCACTGTAATAGCCGGCTATGAAGAGCTGAGGCACAAACTAAATCTTTGTGACAAATTTACCAGGAGTTCGAAGAGCCAAGCAGACGAGCTCACCAAACTTGACAGCTGGGTCACATCCAGCGGCAAGCGTGCCTAAAGCGAGACTCGGATAGGATTATAAATACGTTTCGAAATGAAGTGCTGTTGGGGCTCGGCTGTGTCAGTGTGTCTTGCGGTTGTGTATTATGAAACAATTGCTGAATTACATAATGTTTCTTGGAAATTTGCGTAACTGCAACGTGTCATTTGTTTCGAAAATGAGGCTTGTAGATCCTGGGAATTCATAATATTATAGATCTGCTTTGAGAGGAATAATAAAATACGCCAATACCTAATATTGCTATCATTATTATTGTTATTATTATCATTATTATTATTTAAACACCTCAAATACCGTTACTCTATGAGCAGCCAAGTGTCTTGTCATAAAGATGAAACCCCAACTTCAATAACGGCGAAATAATAATGTGCTAGTCGGTCGGGACTATCACACAGCCAGACACGCATATGGTGCGGTGGTGGAATAATGACTAGCTGAGAAACTCGGTGAAAACCCATCCCCGAGTCTGCTTCGTCCGCCACGATCCACACATTAAGTCACCCAGTTTCGAGTCCGAGGCTCCGCTTTCGGAAGCCACTCTTTCACCGCTTCGTCTGTCATACGCACCAGTCATTACTATCGTCGTCGTCATCATCATCATCGTCGTCGTCGTCGTCGTCGTCCTCATTATTATGCCTACAAATGGCCACTAAGAGTTCCTTCCCGGAAGTTAGGTGACTAGAGTGGACATCCACACCTTCACTCCTCGAAACGTGTTCACTGCGTGGTTTTTAATTAAACACTTCGAGTTTCTTCTTCTTCTTCTTCTTCTTCTGCTGCTGCTGCTTATTATTATTATTATTATTATTATTATTATTATTAACAACCTTTATGCAGAGTATTTACAATTAAACCGATATAACTGTTACACACCATGTTTCAAGGTTACATAATGTTGCAGCTATTCTGTGGTCACAATTTGTGGTAGCTACATATGATGCTATTTCCACGCTCAACGTTTTGTACTTTTACATTAATACCTTCCGAAGTACAAGCGCAGTGCCCAGTATGGCTGTTTTCTGTAGTCTGTTGATGTCATGTTTTCCAGGCATGTTGCTCCGTTAATTTCTGAACGATTCTGAGATGGCTGCAACTGCACTCGCTGTCACTGGTGTGACTTTCCTTATCCTCCACACACGCTGTATTTCTATTCTAAGGTCTTCACATTTTAAACGCTTTTCGTCTTTATTATTATTATTATTATTATTATTATTATACCGTTCTCGTCGTTGTAAGGTTCAGAAAGACGCATGCATCGCGTATTTGTTTTATTTTTGGCGCAAGAGTCCCCAGTGGGCCAGGGCCTCCTCATTCACGAGGTTTCTAGATCACACACAACGACGCACCACAATCGGTAGGGCTCCTCTGAGCGAGCGATCAGCTCGTCGCAGAGACCTCTACCTGACAACACACAACACTCACTACAGACAGACATCCATGACCCCGGTGGGATTCGAACCCACAACCTCATAAGGCGAGCGGCCGCAGACCTACGCCTTGGAGCGCCATGCATCACGCAATACAGCAGAAAAATAGCATTAGGTGGGGGATTCGTAAACTGCGATGCCGCGCGACCGCACACAAACCGGAAGGTAATCACTTCTCACAAACAAGAACAAGTTCACACCGTACATACTGCGTCACACCAAGTAGGCAGCACATCAGTTAAACGGGCCGTGTCTTCCGGACTGTCGTCACAGTGTTTCATTATGTGTTAATAGCCGTGCGCTGCAATGGCCCGTGAGTTCAGCTAGGCTAACGATTCCATCACACTGGCCGAGTTTGTATAAACGCGTAATTACGTTCTAGACATTTTAATGGTTGATTATAAAGTGGATAACTTTGTTTGGAAGTGAGTATTTATCAGCTCTACCAGCAAACCAATGTGACGTTCCTTTTTAGTGGCGTTAGCAACCCCACGGATCGGATATAAAATTCATCTGTCCGCCTGTTAGCCTGCAAACATGAAATTTGAGAATCGCCAGAGGGATTTGATAGTGTGTAGTTTTACCAACATTTGCTTAGCCATTTCAATTTCTATTTGCATTAGACGATTTTAACGACCACTATACATAATGACCTCACGCGTTTCTGCCTGCATCTCGGGCGTAATTTTCTAAACACGAGTATGCATTTAGCGGAACAAAAAATGTTTCCAACAAATGTTGCGGAGAATATTTAAACACATATCCTGCAACTCTTCTCATTTCCACATAATTAATCCTGACAGTACACGCACATATCCGAACTTCTATCTTTAACACATAAGAATGGTCAATCGAACATGCACGGAGATTACCGAAGACACTAACCGTTCATAATGATTAAAGGAAACTTCTTCGTATCCGAATTTATCAGATATGTTAAACGTAAAGCTATCTCTATACAGGTCTGACAGATCCCTAGGGTTCCAGCAGGTTGCGGTTCCCAGATTTTTAGACAACCGGCACATGAAGATGGCAAGATTGCTAGCCCTAAGCACCGGCCACCATTACCCCAAGAAATATTCCTGATGCTCATTTCTGTCAGAGGCTGAGTCGACCCCAGGACCACAGTGTAGCCGGAAGGATTAAGTCAGTGAAAAACTCCAGTGACTCCATCGGGAATCGCAACCGCGACCTTCCGAGGCAGTGCGCCGGGCTCCAGTTGGGTACGTTTGTTAAGGTTTTCAAGTACAATGGAACACATGGACTAACAGCTTGCTTAATATCTGAAATCTGTGTTTGAGGCCCAAGTCGTAGCCCCGTGGGCTGCTGTACATACTGGCTGTGCATGTATTAACGGTGCGATTTTCGGACTTGAACGTTAAAAAACACGGCATTCTGCTCATAAAGTGCAAGGTATTTGTAACCTGGAAATAAGTTTCTATATTTCAGGCGAGGTTCATCACATATGTTGCACACATTCGAATCTGGATGCAACTCAAACATTAGAATTCAATTATACAAAATACAATATAAAAGTGGGCATTAACTAAAAATCAAACGAGCAGTAATTTACATCTTTTCATGGCATGAGCTCGCAACACGACAAAAACTGTGAGAGTGGGAGTGATTAATTAACGAATTAATAAATAAATTAATTGAAGCCTGAAATCGGGCAGCCGCAGAACATAAACCATACCTGTCACGATATTCATGTTCAATTGAACAATAAAATAACAATAATATCCTCATAATAAGCTCATCACAAACTAATTATTCCAATCAATGATTAAACAAAAATTTCCAACATGTGTTCCGCGAACCATCAGAAACATTCCTCTAGGCCTCAGTAGCCAGCATCTGCTTTCACACGAAGTTAACACACTAGCCCAACTGGTCCGTTGCTCCGAAGAGCGTTCTATTTAGTGGCAAGGAGTGACTTACATACACTTGACGGCAATCTCAGTCTGTCTTCACGGAATTCGCTTCGTAACCCGGAGTTATAAGTCCCAGACCAAAGTGTATTATTCTCAATAATCATAAGAGCGAAACAACAAGAATAACAGCACTAATAACAGCTTCAACAGCAACATATACAAACACACAATACAAACAACTTCACTTAAAACGCTCTCTCTTGTGAAGCTGATAACTGCTCAGATAAACAACCAATTCTGCGCTCTTTGTAGAACCTCAACCTTCATTTAGGTTATCTATGTTTATGAACTTTGTCCATCACCTGTTACTCTGAACAGGACATATTTTGGAAAACGGAATTTCAGCCCTCAGGTTAATATGCGGGTCCACAGACCTCGATACCTTTCAATGCGAGGATGAAGAGGCAAGCTGGTACCGGGGTGGTTGAAGCACAATACCCGCGGTAACATTCGTTTTATTTCACTTTCGAAAACAATGTCGCAGGACTCTTCAGTTGCTTTTAAACACTGTGACAAAGTGGAGTTTGGCTTGCAGTCTTCCTTATTTATCGACTGTCCCAAAGGTTTGATAATGGGACCCAGCATCACACTGCGATAAGACAATGTACTTCCAAAACAGTAAATGTCTTTATAAAGGATAAAGGTAAAGGAAAAGGTAAAGTTCACCCTCGAACAGTCCACGAAGGCCCAGAGGGGGAGTAGACGTATAGCTCTACTCTTTCCTTAACCTCGGCGCTAGATGGGGGTGGGTGGTCAACGCCACGCCCCGGGCACTTTACCCCCGGCAAAGACCCGGTACCCATTGTAGAGGAGGCTGGGTGGGCCCCAGGGCCGGTCTGGACGGGATTCGATCCCCGGACCGTCCAGCCCGTAGCGAGTCGCTATACCGACTGAGCTATCCCGGCCCACCTTTAGAAAGGGTATAGAGACGAATAGCCATTCCGACCTGAGCCCAGCAGTGGCCGGATTGTGCAGCTGTGTGCACAGCGAGGGATCTCAGGTATCACGCCATCTGCATGTCTCTGCTTACACAGTCTGTGAGAAATATTATCAGTCTCTGGAATTGCTTGTAAGTAACAGAATAACACCAACAGCAACAACAACGAGGTAAGCGAGAACCAAATTAGGATCTCTTGCATATCTTGGGTAGACCACCATTCCGTCCAGTGTTCCAGGTACGAAGCATAATGCATATGACAATTTTAGATAGTTTATTTTTGCCAAACTGAGCGTCAAATTTACGCCAAGCGCATAAAAAGGACGAACTCACGTTATGAAGCCTAATTATATCGTTCGATTTTCGATCGAATCTGAGGTGATTGCGTCACGTAGCACGCATGCCAGAGTTACAGTATTTTTAAGGTGCTGTCTCCTGGGTTATTACCGGTTCGGTAGGACAGCGTTTCGGGGGAACATATTTTCCATCTTAAGGTTGCTGTTACCCCGAACATTGGTGTCTACGTACCTACAACACTACAGGGTCCACAACCCTGACCACAGCAACACGAATTTTCACTGACATCAAAAAAATAAAATAAATTTTAAAACATCCTGAAATGAAAAAAGACGAAGACTATAGTTTAGATTAGGAGATAATATTAAAAGTGACTTTAATAAGATTATATTCGTGGGTGTGTAAACTGAATTCAACCGGCCAAGGAAATGGTCGCAAAGCGGGCTCTTGTGAATACGGTAACAGGCTTGGAAGTTCGTGACTAGGTGTACTACTACTAGTTTCTAAAGAGCCGTGATCTGTGCACTCAGTTAATGACTTATCTTCAAACTGATGTAACTTATTTCTATACGGATGTGAATAACTCTCTGAGTATCTTGTCTTGTGTTTGGTCGCAAACTCGAAACTTCCCGTCCAGATGCCACAAAACCGGACGTCCGTTGTGGCGGTTTGCAGCGCTTAGTCACTGCCGGAGTGTTCAGTCCTTTACAGCTGAAGTTCGTCTAAATAATGCATAAAATTCAGGGCGTACCTCACAACACACACATTCCGTCTGCATTATAAGGACCAACCGATGAATGACGTTAAACGATAAAACCCGCTGTTTATTGCAAGACTCACACAAAACACGTATGTACTGTACACTCCGTGAAGGATATATCGATTTTGTCACTGTTAAAGCAGGCGGTACATATGGTTAACAATGAGCAGTAAAGTTTTAGTAGTGCTTTTTTTTTTATCCAAGTAGTCATGCGAACATTCGGAAACGTACGTTTACTTTGTAAGAAAATAATATAACAAAGTTTGGCTAAAATCCGACAACAAAAACGGAAACAATATATGAAGAACAAAATGCATTTCTGCGCACATCCAGAGACGTCGTTAAATATTTGTAGAACCGAAAAAAGTTTCGAACATAACTTGCAGAAAAAAAAAAATTACGCTCATTTTATGTCCGACAAATTTTCCTTATTTCTTACGGTTTTCCCTACAATTAAACAAACGGGGCAAAGACTGTTACTCAGACAAGTTTAATGAAAAGTCGATAAAGTTTGATATTTACACGAAAACTCTGTGACAACCCCCCCCCCCCCCTCCCCCCCCCCCCCCCCCCACCCCCCACCCCCCCCCACGCCCCCCAAAACCAACCAACCACCACACCCTTAATGCCCCCCCCACCCCCCAGTCCCAACC
>Ga0123355_10007033_pt1 | contig 16767 bp, 5 predicted proteins | sample TergutEmb28metaG_3_FD_89872 | JGI IMG/M metagenome (GOLD analysis project Ga0123355, IMG submission 89872) | Embiratermes neotenicus P1 segment gut microbial communities from Petit-Saut dam, French Guiana - Emb289 P1 | ecosystem: Host-associated > Arthropoda: Insects > Digestive system > Gut ...
CGTTGCGCTAACCACGTGACACCCCTCTATCCGCAAAAGTTGGCACTAACTAACTTCGCCTACCGGCGGCGGCCGCTCTGTCGGTATAGTTCGCTCGCGGACTAAAGCCACGGAGTTTAGTTTAGTTTATGAGGTTCTGTCCCAGTATGTGCATGGAGGGACTGAGAAAGTACCCAATTACATGAACTGTATGGTACACTGTATATGAAGCTAGAGTGGGTGATATTAACTGTCTTTATTATGTATGCTATCATTGAATGTTCCCCTCTGGTTTAACCAATTGTATCTTTCTTTTTATCTTGTCCTAGTTTTCCCTTGCTGATGATGTTACCTCTTCCAGAAACTGTATCATGTTCCCATTTCCTATTTCTGGTTTCAGATTTCCAGTGTTTTGTATATATTTCAAGAAAGTTTGTCTCCTCTTATAGACTGGTGTAGTGGCACAACTAGATTTTGGTTCTGGGTCTCATCCATTGTAAAATTCCCAAATGGCTAGACAGATAATGAATGCAGGTTTGCAGCCAGCATTGGCCGTTCTCCTTGCTATGTTGATGTATCTACTGGGATTGTCAAGGGGCACATTTATGTTGTGTAATGAGGCAAGGTGACACACTGATGGAAGGTGCTGAGTTGTGGCTTCCAAAGTACATTGTCATTTTCACTAGTGAGAGATAATTTTCTTCCTACCAGGCTGCATGGGGGATTTCTACTTTATATGTTAGGTGAGAGTGAAGCTTGTGCATCTTGTTGGACCCATCTCAGCATGATAAATGTTTCCTCATGCAAATACTGCCTCATATCCATTGTAATTTTACTGATATTATAAATTAGTTTATGTTTGCATATTTATTTTGCTCTGGTACTCTACAGCATAGACATTTTGTCTTAGCTGTTTTCATCTGGAATTTTATGCCCTTATGTTCTGTCCAAATTCTGTGCCATATAATTTCACCGTTTTCAGAAATTTGTTATTGGCACTAAAGTTGTTTATTTTTGTAGTTTAGAAAATGGTAGGACCCATTCCATAGATGGGATATGGTTCATGTCAGTAGCATAATATGTAGTAGCTGAAACTTTAAGGACTAACACTGATAGCATGAAGATAAAATGTAGTTACATAATTTAAAAAAAAAAAAGTTGGTAGTATGGATTTGAATTGCATACAAAAACTGAACCGTAACACTAGTCCATAAACTTTAACAGCTGTGGCTGTAGTACATATTGGCAAGAGTAATACCTGTGTGTTCTCTGTTGCATATAGAGTAGGAAAGAGAAACAAGCAGGCGAGTTACAGTTGTATGTATTTGATATCACCAGTTTTTTAATGTTGTCTCTGTGTCTGTTGTCAGAATTTCACTTTATAGTGATGTGGGGTAAGAATGTAACTGTTGAAACACATTTGGTTCTGTGGTTAAGGCAATCTGTGTATCAGTACTTTAAACCAAGTCTGAGCAGTTTTTGTTTCGGATGTAGTGGATTTTTATATTATTTGTGACTCAGTCTGTTCAACCCAAGTCACAAAGAAATTACTTCCTTTTGCTTCTTCTTTACCATAAAACTTGATCTTACCTTGAACCCAATCAACTCAGTGTCTGTCTTCATATTCTGTAACAACCATTCTTATACCATCTTTCCATCTGGTGAGTGGTTTTCCAAGTGGCTACATTGCAAGATTTGCACTCACCAAAATTGTGTACATGTTCATTGTCCCTCATATCTGAGGTGTATGTCCATCTAGTTTTAACAGCCACAGTATTAGGAGACCTGCATGAACCATAAGTAACCATCCGTAGTTTCCGTCACTTTATTTTCTTTGTGTGGGGAGACCCATACATAAAGCTTAAAAAAAAGAGGTGTGTGTGTGTGTGTGTGTGTGTGTGTGTGTGTGTGTTTTGAGTTAGTATATGTAGTGTGATTGTCTTGTGCAGGTGGGTTTTGAGGACTGCCCCCTTCCTGTAACACCATGTGATATCTTTCCTGGTACTTCTCAAAACATATTAAGAAGACCAGATCAGTGAACTGGTTTAATTTATGAAACACAGTATAATGATATTCATATTTAAGGTCATCCCTATGTTAAATTTGGAAATCCTCTTCTTCATACACATCAGTGTTCAGCGTAAGATCATAACATTACCTTTCAGGTATGTGTGGGACAGCATGGAGTGCACGTGTACAGTATTCCAAGTCCATTCTAACGGGTTTTCTTACTCCTTTGTCTTTTCTATTGCAGAGCTCATAGTGCAAAATTGCTATGCCATGTACTTTGTTTAATGTTCACAATATGAAACAGTGTTTCAAGTGGAACTTGTAGATCCTAATGCTTTGAAGTACACTGGTTACTATTTGTACCACCTGGTTTAATATTTAAAACACTCTTTGTTTTACCCGTGTAATTTGTTTGATTATGAGACACTTCACAGCTGTTATTTCTTCAGACAGGATTAACTGCTTGGCTTTTGTAATGGTGAGTTTGTTTTCTGTGGGATAGTAAGTGGGCTTCTGTGCATTATTTAAATAATTTGCCAGCTCAAAATATTAACCAGATTTATATTGTTATATTGTACTGCATTTTTCTTGCATAAAAAATGTCTTTTGAGGGATTTTGTAAATTTATTTTGGGCATAAATAAAGTTGATATTATAGTTCACTAGTATGCTATAAACAAAATAATATAATTCGTCCAACAATTTTGGTTGTGAACCCCCAATTACCAGGTTTCTTAGAAACTGGACAGTTATTTTCAAACATAAAACGTTTTCCCCGTTACTCCCTTCTTTCTGTGAGGAATGGTAAGTGTATATGAATGGTGTAAATACTAGCCTGTGAGTTAACTTAAATGTCACAGGCCTAACAGCATCAGGTTAAACATCACCACAAACACATTATCACAAAGTTAAACATCACAGTCCTGGTAGTACCAAGTTACACATTGCCACAAACCCAGTATCGTCAGGTCCAACATTACCACAGACCTGCTGTTTCATCCTGTGTGATTTGATCACCCTGACAGTTTTTTAGTGTGGACTACAAAACATACAGTTCTGCATTGTACTATTTTGCCCAGCTTCTTGTTATGTCCATCTTTGACCCAAATATCTTTGTCATTTTCCTGTTCTCAATATCCCTTAATGTGAGAGATCAAGTTTCAAACCCATATAAAATTATACCACCCGCGTTAGTACCAAGGAGTTGCATTCTGCCCACACAGAGCATTTGATTTATTTGATTCCCGCAACAAACAGCGGGTATGCCGCTAAACAGCATTAGCAGGTTGGTTTTGTAATAGAGAAGCCATATGTTTCAAGATGAGGCAGGAACTTAACCTGTAAGTAGACAGCCGTCGAGTCTCGCTGTGATACGCCTCTGTGTTAATGCATTGTGTTACACCGGTGCGTTTGGATAACACTGCAGTGGTTAACATAAGGAACACTGTCGTGACATTCGGTGACTCACGCAGGATGGCGCAACTCTGCCGGAATTCTGCGAGAGGAATGCAGAAGTCTACTCGTCAGCCATGTGGGGTTCTTTATTTAAAGTGATCACTGCAGTGTGTACAGAACTAACGCCTGTTCCAGTGGGTGGCGCCGCGGCTGCTTATTTAGATTCCTTTCAGTCTTGACCCACGGACGGGCTAGTTACGAGACGGTTTTGGGGGTCTATCTCAGCTTCTTCAGAGAACTGCTAAGCTAGTACTTGAAATTAGACCGCGAAGGCTTTCTTTCGCATCCGTTCACAATTGCCATCGACTCCGTATAGACTAAGATGCTCATAGGGTCGTAAAGTAAACAAATTTATAAATAAAACTGACAGGATATATGCTGAGCTGTTGTAGCACCCAACGTATTTTGCTCGATTCTATGCCAACCAATTCTTAATTAGTTTTTGTTATACTTAAATTTGTCTCGTCTTAGTTATGTTTCTTTTTTGGTACTAGAATTTGGCTTTTCTTAGCCATGTTCCAAAGTTCGGAAATGATACCAGGCTCTGTTTGCCCCGTCACTTCCAAATTACCCGATTCTTGCGAAATTAATTGCATTGAAGTTTGATTTGGAGCCGCAGCACTCTATTGGCATTTGCTTTGTGGGACTGCCTATCACCTTCGCTTTTTCCTGCTTATTTTGGCCCTTGGCCCGCGGATGGACTTCGCAGAACAGAAGTCGCTTTCTGACCGCGAACGTGTGCGCTAGTGTGTGTCGAGTGCTGCATCACTAGTACAGGTTTGTATTGCACGAAGGGTGAGACCTGGTCACACACCGTAACTGTGGCAATTTGTTGTCTGAGAATTCAAGAAACTTTGTTATCATTTGGGTACCGTGAAACTGCATCATAACATGATTTTTGTTAACTGAATTTCGTGTTGTCAGTTTTCACAACAGTCACGTCGTAGCTGCTGTTACAGATAGTGCTTTGTGTATAGTGCATTGAAATTTTGGAATGAAGAATTCAAATTGAAAGGAACGTAAACGTAAAACGGTTTCACTTTGAAGTATCCTTTGTTTGCTAGAACGGTGTAAGAATGCATACGGAAATGTTCGATATTTGATGAATGGATTGTTCAACCGTGAAAGAATTGCGTATCATTGAATGTTTTTTTTTTTAAGACAGTAGTTCCATGTCCCAGCAATAACTGTTTAAGACTGTCTCTCGTGGCCAGTGGTATTAAATGCAAGACTCGGCGTACTCAATGCGGCAGATTTGCTAGTACTTATTGCAGTATTGGAATACGGTAGACAGGCACATCCTAACGTTGCTCTGACACTGGAAGTGCTTGTTTTGCTAGTTGAATGTAGGCATGAAGTAATAAGTGCATTGTAGAAAATTACGCAGTGAGGCGTCTTACATTTTGTTCTTTGTCCTTTTTGGGGAGGGGGGAATTGCATGAAGAATGCTAAGACAAGAAATGCCTACAAAATTTGGGTTGCAAACTTCGACGGAAGGGGAAAATATGGGCCCGTTGCCTTAAGTGGGAGGAAAACTTTGATAACGAAATATGTTGCGAAGTTGCGATTCGGTCATTGTGAAGTGCTATACACTGGGTCTGGCAGTATCTCTTGGCTATTCTGGTCTTGGTTCGCTTGGAGCTTTGGCGCAGTGCCACTGGCGTCTCGTAAGGGTAATGGTGGCTCTGATGGGGGTTTGGAGTTAAAGCTCCACCCGTTCCTAACCTCGACCTTAGTGAAGTTACGGCGGTTTCATGTTGATGTGAATTGCTCAATCATACTTCCTACATGAAGCTCGTGTGAAACTCTTTGTCGTATTGCTGCTGGGCTGTATGGTTATACGTGGTTGTAACTATGTGGCGCTTGGTAACACGAGACATTCCCCACTGTTGTTAGTATTTTCCCGTCTTTGCAACAAACAGTTGCAAGAATGCGGTGATTATCTTCTCCGTGTTTGTCCTTAGGCATGCCAATCTCCAGAATATCAAATTTCCTATTCGGAAGTTTTAATAAAATATGTCTGATCGTTTCACTTTTGGCTAAAATTGACAACAATGACGGACATTTTGCATGAAGGCATACGTGTTTTTTTTTTCTGTGCACCTTTTGCGTAACTCGTTAAATATTTACCGGGCGAAAAATACTTCTGCCAGAAGTTGTTTGGACAAATGCTTTGTTAGTTCACTATGGGAGATGGGAGGAACATAACTGCATGTTTGGGAAGAGGGGTTAAAAATGTGAAGTGGATTGAGCAACCTGAAAACGTGATCACAGTAAGAGCATTCGGTTTATATACAAGGGAATTTCCGGGTTTGCTGTAACTGCCATGTGTTGCAGTAGCTGGTTTCGTGTGGTTTGCAGGAATCTGCCTCTGTCGGAAAATTTCTGTGAAAATGTACACTGTTAAACCAAGATTTTTATGGAAATTGTGCAAGATTTTTAGCTTTTACGACGATGAAGATTTATATTTGTGGTCTTCCAGGTTATGACGTCGTGTAGGTGGTTGAAGATGGGTGCAACATATTTTTGTGCAACGTTGTGCGAGGTTGTAATGAATGATTGTTTGCAGAAGCGATGGACAAGGACGATGACGGGGTGGGCTATATCGAGGAGGACCATCCGTTGCGACCCCAGGTGGCCGCCCAGTCCCTCGCGCTATTGCAGATACCGGACAAATCCGGGCGCTCCAGGAACATTTCCATATCGTCGTCTGTCACGGACCTGGATGCGCCCATATACGCGCGAGAGGATGCGCGGCCTTCCCGCCGGCATGTGAGTACAGACAGCTAATATTCCACTATAATGTGCGAAAGAGAGAAGTGTGTAGTGTGTTTGTGTAACTAAAAGGTGTATCGGGTGTGCTGATTTTCTCTAGGTTGTTCTTACACTGGGCCAGTGTGGAGCTACTGTCCATTACAAGTTTCACATACCCAATATATGAAATTGCACTTTTTACTGGAACCCGAAGTTTTTAGGCGCATTCGCAGAATTGCCAAAACGACTATTAGCCTCCTCTCTCACCGTCCGTCCGCATGGAACAACTCGGCTCCCGCTAGACGGATTTTTATTTAATTTTATATGTGGTATTTTTCGAAAATGTGTCGAGAAGATTTAAGTTTTATTAAAATCTGCCAAGAGTAACGAGTACTTTCCTGGAAGACCAATATACATTTTTGATCATATCTCTCTCATTTCTTCGTAGAATGAGAAATGTTTCAGACAAAAGTTGTAGAGAAATTCTAAAACACATTTTACGTTCCGTAACTTTTTTTAACGAAGATCGTGCCGTTTATGAGACTGTTGAAAAATACTGTAGAGCCTGTGACTTCACAGATGATATTATGACGCATGCGCATTGCATGCTGGATAACTAAGGGTACAAATACACACTCAGAATACGTAATACTTATTGTTCTTTCACTGCAACAGTGGTTGCACGATCGCGCCTCAGTGTTACGTTATACATACGTTGTCTGTATTGTTGCTTAGAGCAAGAGTGCTGGTTATATTGGGGAGCGCCGCCTAAATACCGTTACTTATGTACGTGATTTCTTTAGATCCTCCGCGCTCTCCGATTTCTGTTCTATCACAGGCAGTGAACCTGCGCCGCATGTACAAGAACATCAAGTAGGTACCGGTATATCAGAATACGATGCGAATTCTAGTACCCTCTGGGCATGTAAAGTGTTTTGCACCTCCCTTTTCTTCGTGGGGCCTGCTATCAAAATTAATGTAGCTTATATGGAACGTGGTCTTAATGGGCCGGTTATGCGGCATCTGTATATGACTTCGTGTCTTAATATTGTTTGAGGGTATTCTGTAACCTTCTTGTCCCTGCGGTTAAGGCGGCTTAATGGCCTTACCGTCTGCAGCATCCTCTGTTCGGTCTGTTTGTAGGTTTGTTACAATTCCGCCCACTGTATGTGGGTCATTTTCGTCTGTTATGCGCTAAGGAAGTAGGAAGCTGAGATATCTGCCCCACTGATTTGCCCCGATATTCAGCCAAGATGCGGACTCTTGTGAATGCCCAGGTTCCACTAAGGGCGGTGAACTTCCGGCCAACGAGAGACTCCGCTTCTCTACACCGTTCATGTACAAGTGTATCAGCACTGGCTCCCCTGAATCAAAGGCCACACTCACAACATTAATGCAGGAGAAGTTGCCGTTGAGTCACGGCGCATCGTTCTTCGCAATGCCACTTGCTACATAGTAGTTTCTGTCAGCAGGTGGGACCGCCCCACTGGTTGAAGTCGGTCGGTCGGTTGGGTAGGATGTTGTCTCTAAAATAAAATCTTCCTTGAACATAAAAACGTGCATGACTGTAGAACGACACATCTTGATTAAAGAGAAGCATTGTTTTACTGTGGTGGGACACGAGGTGAAATGGCATGAGAATCACTGTTATAGAGGGTTTATGAATAATTATACAGACAATAGGTAAGGCACCTTGCAGGTGGGTCCCGTCCATCGTTAAGGTCTCTGTCGGAATTGTAATACAAAACAGATCAGACACGCTTGCGGGATACGAAGTCGCGAACACATTGTGAGAGCATTGTGGTGATTGTGCCATGCCGTCAGTTGTACGTAAGTTCGTCTCAAAACTGCTTCACCGATTTCGTTGAAGCTTGTTGATGTTGGTTTCCATTAACAGTTACTGATTCGTAGCTTTGGCTTTCCGCGAAGCGCCAATGGACCTTGAGCGTACCTACGTAAAACAGTTTGTCATCCGATTCATTGATCCCGTCTTATCTCCAACCGGCCGTCTGTAGCTCGAACATGGAGAACACAGGGTGTCTGTATCAAAGAAGCGGGTTTTTAGAGTGATGTATATTTTAGATTTGTGTGAAACATTAATGGCTACGTTTCTTTGAGGTCTCACATCCCTTCCAGATGACCACGCCCTAGTATCTGAAAATATTTTAGATTTTGTGATTTACCAGTAAAATACACAGCATTGAAACCATGAAAATGCTTGTTTGTTAGGGAACATAAAGTCTTTATGGATGTTAACCTTGGTTCACCAGCTTCATGGTAGCCGCCTAAACGCTACCAAACTCTCGGTGTACATAGATACCTTTTGCAGTACACGGTCAGTTACGATTGCCTCACAGTAAAACCGGAGACGGAGAAACAACGAGAAACGGATAACATCGCAGAAAAACGTACCGTTGTTTTAAATTTGTAACATCTTTCTGTATGATCATGTTTGCCTCGGAAATGTACTACCTGACAGTACACTTCGTCAGTTGGCAATGGCATGGCGAGTTTTGTGGTAGACCAGCGAGAGATCTAAAATCATCAGCAGCTCCAATATGCCCCCTGAACTTCTCCATTGACAGACAGACCTTTACGATGACGTCAGACACCGGCGCCGTCCACGCGCCGCTACATTTGGATTCGGGAAGTGTCACGAGATGCACCCCTACTAGACCCTGTCGACGTCAGGCAACAAAAATTCACGGCGCCTATTTAAAATACCGATAGCGAATCTGTTCTTTCGGATTATGTTAAGGTATTCTTTGCAAATGTTCGTGATTGTTCACGGCTTTTGTACTACCAGGGTCGTCGGATACGAATGTGAAACTTTTTTGCGAATCTTCCTCTGACATTTTTTATGTGTTTAACAAGCGACCCATTTCCTCGGCATATTTGCTGTTACTTGAACACCTTCTGTCGTTTCACACTACTTCAAGCGCCCTTTACATATGTGCGTACTTTTAGTAACTTTGTTGATGGTACATGGTTATGAAGAAGATAAATCCGGAAGGGTGACTGGGGCCATAAAGAAAGTATGCAGCAGACCACTCTGGTATGATCTCAAGGGAAGTGTCTGGAAGCAGGAATGCGATGAACGAAAAGTTGTTTTGATTCCGCGGGCTTTGCGTATGTGTCAGCAAGGAAATGTTTAAAGTCAACAGGGAATGAATTCAGAGCAGTATTTGATAATGCAAAGCTCCCCTCTCATTTGCCACAGCTGGACCTCCGTTTCAGCAGGCCAGACGTTGTGTAATTTCATGAAATGCATCATGTTTATGGCACATCTCGAATTTGTCCCGCATCCTGGGATTTTTATCCAAAATCTTCGGTTATGGGACAAAGGGATTTTTGTGTCGTTTTACATGAAAGCGAGAGAAATGGACTTTCGTTGAAGCGTTCTAAGTAAATATTTTTCTACTCACTACTCTTTTTCTGTTCAAGGTAAGTAATGCAGTTAATTTTTAGATACATATGTTTATTAAGACTGATGCGCGTCCGCTACAAATAACTTGAATCAGTATGTAAATAAACGGGAGAGCTAGCTGGGAATGCCAGGCATATTTCGCACAGGCCGCCGAGATGACTGGCCTGCCCTGTTCAGGGTTAGCGTCGATATAAAACGTAGTTGTAACGATTGCCTTAGTTCTTAGGCTGAGAATTGTTAGCGCACAGGAACCAGTACAGTGGGTCGTAGGCGTAAGAGACCCTGACGAAGCTCATGTGCTGAATATTTAAAACTGGGTTCCTACTTCCCAGAAAAGTCACCGCAGCTGCATTATAAAGACGAGACACGATATTGTGCGAGATCTGAGGTGCTCACGACGAAGGTGACCCTACAATTAGCATTTCGCTATAGAGTGTGTTACCTTGGATATCGTCAGGAGGCAACCGAAGTCTGGAAAGGTTACGCAGAGGTTACAATTCGATATATCAGTACGGGGCCAAGTACCTTACGTAACGCGCGAGATGACGTCACGCTTCGACGTAGTAACTGTTGGATTGCCTTTTGTATGGCCTTCCCCGCCCCCCAATCGTCGCGGCGCGCCATCCCGTCGGGTGACTGATAGAACAGTGGTGCAACTCGTGTTGCGGGTACGATCATGTGATAATTACACATTTTCTGCTTGCGCCAGGTGTGTTCCTTGCATGACATTGTGCCCACAGTTACTGTAGAGTGCTGCCAGTGAGACGATGATGGGAACGCTTTCTGCTGAGCGGGTTGTGGCGACCCCGTTTTGCTCGGGCGTTCAAGAACAGCAATGGACTCCACAGAACAAATCCCCCTCCCCAGAAGCTGATAGTCAGTCAGCTAGTCACGAAATTGCCCTCAGTTTATAGAACCGAGTGTTCAGTACTGTGGCACGATCCTCATTTACTAGTTCACTTTGATTTTATACCATCAACACCTAGGTTTCCCGTGTGGTACCTTCATTGCGAGTTTTATAACGTAACTTCAGTGTACATTCTACCCATGCCTGCCATATGCCCTGCCCATCTTACTTCCTTGGTCTTTAATTATGTGGAAAGGGGTGCAAGTCGTGAAACGCTTCAATATGCGCTTCTCTCTTTTAGGTCCAAAATATTCGCTCAAGTGCCCTGTCAGAAGCGAGCACACTTGCTTTCAAACATCTTCAGTCTGTGATGTTCCAGTTGATCGATTTATTGATTGACAACATCTCAAGAATTAAAAAAAAAAAGAAGGAAAATTAAACTAAACTAAGCCGAAAATCGTAGATATATACATTCCACGATACAGGTAATGTGTAATAAGGTGTGAGTGGAAGAGCTGCGTGTGACAAAGAGAGAAAGCATATTGATGCCTTCTGTTAGTACTAATCATTGTCACCCATACTGCAGCAGTCAGTCTTAAGCTTTAGTGCACTCTATCAACACAATATCTAAGGAGCAAATAACAATATTACTCTAGTGGAATAAGAGTTGAAAGATTGTAATAAGATGTGTGAAGGAAATGGTGTCACACTAAACTAGAGTAATAGTTGACAGGCGTTGTGAAGGGAATACTGTCATCTTGTGGCACGTTTCTCAGAAGTCCCATTTCAAAAGTGATGGTCAAGAAGATGCAATTAATAGCCAATTGGAAACGTTGTGACCATATAAGGAAGCAGACATAACGTCAACAGCCAATCAAAGATTAAGGTTAGAAGTCACAAGATTGAGACTCCAGCCCGACCAACGCAAAAGAATCTCCGTATAAATACTGTTATATTAATGTAAAGCCAAGACTAACTTCATTTAGCTCAGGGGCAGAGGTCACTGGAGCGAGTCTTCATTTTGGCACCACTTTAATATCATCATCGCTTGTCTGTGCTATCATTTCAACTGTATGTCAACTAGACTCAACTGTAAACACACTTGTAGCAGCAACCTCCAATAAATCAGCTTCAGTAGTCATCTGAAAACAAAGTCCGAGTACTTTGACCTACGTCGTGGCCAACTGGAGTCCAACCAGTCCTCGCCCAGTCGCGTTACACTGCAATGGTTATGCACGTTTCACATATTTGCCCCGCAACGCAGAGTCGGCAGTCGCTCGACCCTTCTCTATGGTTGATACCTCGATCGGCGATAGTGTTAACGGTGTATTGTTCGTGTCTCGATAGCCGTTATCCTAGTACCTTGCCAACTCGAAGTGGGATCTAAGCAAGCTGCGTTCCGCGTGTAATACGTCTACACGATGTTACCGGTGACTGTCGAACGTGGTGCAGAAGTCACTTCCAGTGTGCAATCACGCAAGCCCCCTGTAGCATAGAAACTCTACAAGCGTTGTGATGCTAGCTGTAGGTGATTTCTTGTTGTACGCAATGAGAAGTTTTTGCTACCGCTAGTAGCTTCGTCGATCCCAATCCCCACTCTTGCGACAGCATCTGTGTTCATGGAAACATACTGTTATGCTAGTCCTTGGGAACCTCAAAGTTCTCCACTCACACCGACGGATGTCGTTGCTGTGGCAGCGAGGTCGGTGCTCTGCGTCTGTTAGGGTGGGGTGCTGCGATGCCATTGGTCGTAAAGGCGGGTGTGTCTCAGAATAGATACTGCGCAGTTACAAATTTTTTTACAAATTTAGAAACCACAGGCAGTTTCACAACTGCAGTCACACTGCTGATGATATGCGTGATGGTTTTTTTTGTAGGTTTTGAGGGTTTCGTGGCATTGGAGATTAGATTGCGATCTGCAGGGTTCTGACACCGTGTAGTGTGTAGCAGCGTTTGAGAGGCAAATATACTGCATTTGTCTCGAGGGTTCTACCATCTACAAGACTACACGGTGTCGTAAGACTAACATGAAAGCTGGCTCGAGCATTCATGGTTTACTGAGCGTTACCATTCAAAAAATCCGATTCTTGTTGCATTTTCTTGGAGATACCATAAAAAATTAATACAGTGTAAGAACACATTATTTAAGTACAGATTAAAGTTATACATTAAATTTGTCGGATGTAACCTCAAAGTTCCGCGTCGTCACCATGTTTGTAATTGTTGACTTCCAAACAGCATTAAATTTACAGATGTGTGGAGAGATTTACTATTGGTTTGCATACTAAATCTCACATATCTAGCCCCAGGGTTTTTTTTTTATTTCTTGTCATGAAGCAGAGAGTTAAAGAAAAGTATCTCAAGGCCTATATTATGTTATTTGAATCGTACAGAAATACGATATGACATTAACATAGTCTTGCATGGTCTGTTACGGTGCATTATTTTGGGACCCGCCAATAAGATCGCCCGTCTACCATGTTTGTAGGAAATTAGAAAGTAAGGTGCTATGATGCCATGATCATACATTTACATTTTCTATTTTAGACTGATAATTCAGTTGACCCTGCCTCTGGCTTCTTGTAAGGCGCTCACAGGGAAGGAAACAGTGCCATTCGCACGACTGAGTAAAACCGCGAGAAACTGCAGTGACTGCAGAGATGCGTTCAGGTGGACCATGATACATTTGGCACATTTGAATATCACGTCGCCCTTGGCTGATCACCCTCCAACCCGATTTAATGTAGTTCGAACTCACTGTGCGACGTGGGCGAATATTGTTTCATGTCGGAGAGAGGGGTAGTTCGTGACGTCAGAATATTACAGGCGAGCGCGCGACCCTTACCCACAGTAGCTGGAAGGTGTGCGGTCCGAACAGCAGGTGATCACAGCCGAGCCCTACACGTAAGTCTTTTGTTATCTGTGGTGTTTTTTTTCACTCCGCAAGTTCGTGCGTATTATATAATAGCTCTAGTTACCCTGAGAGTGCAGTTCTGTATGTGTGTGCGTGTGTTGTTTGCTACTATCGCGTTGCTTTCCCTCGAAGACGCTTCAGCTTGTGGCGTCGGAACCTTTATTTATGAAAAACGGAACATGGAAATTCAGCAGCGCCAAAACAGCTCCGTTAATGCGGAAAAACTGAATAATATAGTTCATTCACAGCCGTCTGAATGGTGTGTAGTGGGTTCTGTTCAGAAGTTACCGTACATAGTCATATGTTGGTGATACACGACATTAGGGTTGTAATTGCCATATCTTCGGGGATTCTGACATTGTCACGTTAACACTTGTGAAGAGAAGCTGTTCACGCGTGCACGCGCACGCGTGTGTGTATGTGTATAAGCATAGTTCGCATTTTGTCAGAAAATCGAATATCGAAATTTATTTTTTACGCTAATCACGTTCCACATAAAAGACAACTTACTGTAACAGAAGTAACGAATGAAAAGCTGATATAGTTGTTTGTATGCTGAATGACCTCCTGAGCCGTGACCTTACTGCCGATTCTTGACATCTTTAAGTTGGGCATCGACCGAGCGTTACTCAGAAGGTTCCAAATGTCGACCGCGCGGGGGAATGGTAGTAGCAGCAGCGATGGTCTTGTGAAGTCCGAGATGAGTTTGTTGTGGTGAGCCGCTTTGTAACCACTGGTGCACTGCCACGAAATTAATACAGGTTGACGTCTGTTTATTGCAGTCTTTTTGTGGGCACGAACATCGATTTGTAGGAGGCTACGTGTGGGGGCGTCTCGCGGGAAATTGCGGAACACGCCCCGCTGCATTTGTGTACGGTAGAGCACTGGCGAGAGGCAAGAAAACAGAGAAACATGTTGTATGTTTCACCGGCTGTAGTAATTTATCATATTAATAAAGAAAAGGTTCGGCCGGCGTTAACCGTTCGCTAAAAACAGTAACGGGGTTTTTAGTGCAAAAGCGATCTACATGCGCCGAAATTTCGTTGTTTGGCAACCATTCAGTGTTCAAAGCAGCAACTCTGCTACACTATGGCGAAAATTATAGAACATTGGTCAGCTGGGTTAGGACTGTATAGCGCTGTTCATAGGAATCAGTTTGCCGATTTAAATGGCTTTGGCTAGGGACGAGTGGTGGGCTGTTGTGAACACGGCAGTTAACCTTAGGATTCCATAAAATGCGGGTAATTTCATAACAAGTTGACGACCTGTGAAGTTTTAGTTAGTTAGTCGCCTTTTGTTGTAATCATGTTGTGTTTCATTGGCGGTGTCATGTTTACCACTCACATTTTATCGTACACGCCTGTAAGGTGTTCCTGCAGTTGTGATACGAGATGTAGGAAGGCAACGTACAGTCATTGTGACAAGTGTTAACTGTGTGACCTGATGTTCTGCCGTTTTATTAATTTACTGTTGCTTATAACCGGGTTGGACCTGATTGTAGCAGTGATTTCTTGTCGTGTGTTCGCGAAAGGACTCTGAGCTAAAATGGGCAAGGGTTAAGTTACAAAGTACAAGCATTTTCGGCCGGCAGTCAGCACTTGTTGTTAATCATAAATGGCCTGGAACTGTTAACTTCTGTGAAGATTTATGGTAGGCTGGTCGCTCTTGAAACAGTCCAGTTGAACCAAAAACAAGTGTCGTTTCTAGGCGCGTTTGCAGCGCCACGAACGGCGACTATTAGCTTCGTTCTGTATGTGCTTCCGCATGAAAAGTGGGCTCCCACAGGACGGATTTTCATGAAATTTGATATTTGAGTATTTTTCGAAAGTCTATAGAGAAAATTCAAGTTTCATTACATTGTGACTAGAATAATGAATGGGTACTTTACGTTAAGGCCTATATACATTTATGATTCTACTCGCTCGCCCCTTCTTATAATGAGAAATGTTTTGGACAAAAGTTGTAGGGAAAATAAAAACACATTTTATGTGCAGCAGCTTTTCTCCAAAACTCGTGCCTTTATGAGATAATGTGGACAAATACGGTAGAGCCAGACGGGGTCATATGACAATATAATATGCTCTTTGCACGCCGGCTAACCAACGATACGGATACAAACTCAGAATATGTAATACTGCTTTCCCACGGTAACAGTGGTTACGCGAACGTGCCTCACTGCTAGGTTTATATGTACCGTGCCTGTCTTGTTTAATTATTCTGTTTTCTATGCACGCTGCTTTTTTTCTTACGGATGGTGTTGAAGAGGAATTATGGACACAGAGGTGAGATGCATGTCGTTGCTAACCGTCCAAACAATTTTTCTTTATCCATTCCCGTAGTTATTCTCAGGCACTGTCGGTTTGTGTTCTCATATTTCCCCTTATTTGTTACCCGTAACGAATGCCAGTTGGCTGTTACATAACAGACCCTTTCGAAATTCCTTACACCAGAGCCTGTGAACTGTGGTTACATCTTTTTTACTTAATATGTTTATTTGGGTGTAATAAACTTCTTCCTTCCGCGTAATTTCGTTACATTAATGTCAGTAGGTTAATGAATTTCATACGAAAGGGTGACCTGAAATATCCTCTCATGTTATTTTTCTCGCACGCTGCTTTCAGCAGGAGAAACGCGTCTTGGGACTGCACTCAAAGGTAAGACTTCGGGTTAACCTATAAACGACCTACGTTAACATATACGAACACATGCATAAAAAACATCCCGAGAAATACCATTTTATATGTTTAGACAACAAGGAAACTTACTGAATTTTTGAGACATACTGCATAATCTCTGTTTTTTATTTCATAATTTTGTCATTTCCTGTTCAAATGTTCATGATTTTTAGAAACTAATGACCAAAAATGTAAATACCAGCCTGTTCGTACGCCAGAAAGACCAGCAGGTTGCACACTTTTCTTAATAATTTATTTCACTTAAATTATCTTCGACATACTTCGACGAAGTATTTGTTCATCAAGAGCCGGTCCCAATGGCCGCGCGGTCTAATGCGTAGGCCTGTGGCCGCTCGCCTGCTGAGATCGTAGGTTCGAATTCCACCGAGGGCATGGATGTTTGTCTGTTGTGAGTGTTGTGTGTTGTCAGGTAGAGGTCTCTGCGACGAGCTGATCACTCGTCCAGGGGAGTCCTACCGACTGTGATGCGTCGTTGTGTGTGATTTAGAAACCTCGTGAATGAGGAGGCCATGTCGCGCGTTGGGCCGCAGCGCCACAGAAAAAAAAATTGTTCATCAAGAGGAGTTCTGTACAAGCAGCTTACAGTATTTCACCATACATCTTAAGAGGAGTCTAGTTGCTGACACGATATGAATCATTCGTAGCCTGTAAACGACTAGACTCCTCGTAAGATGTATGGTGAAATA
>Ga0123355_10007034_pt1 | contig 16767 bp, 6 predicted proteins | sample TergutEmb28metaG_3_FD_89872 | JGI IMG/M metagenome (GOLD analysis project Ga0123355, IMG submission 89872) | Embiratermes neotenicus P1 segment gut microbial communities from Petit-Saut dam, French Guiana - Emb289 P1 | ecosystem: Host-associated > Arthropoda: Insects > Digestive system > Gut ...
ACCGTGAAAACATCTTAAGTCTTGAAAAGTCATATTTTCAATTGAGGCAAAATTCTGCCAAGAAGCAAAAGACAATGTACGACTTTTTTTGTTAAAAAAAAGTGGTTTCCCGGATTAATCGTTGCCCCGCATTCATCGTTTGTTTTCTCCAACCCCTTGAAAAACGATAAATCGAGGTTCTACTGTATTTACATAAATGTAAAATGACGCCCATTCACAGTTGTAAAGTCTCAGAGTCTGATTTCAGGTCCCAATATGCAGAACACTTAAAAGAAGGTTGAAATCATCTTGGATGTTATGCTGTATCATTGTATAGATAGTTGCTGGCATTTTGAAGCCACTGTAATCATTTGAATTGTCAGAAACATCTATACAGTGACACAACAGTACATCCCAGAAGACATGGACTTTCAGCAACACTGTTGTGAGAACCTTAAACTCACAACACCGTCTTGTTTTGTGTAAGATTTACCGGTTAATAATCCACTGATTTTAGAGTCATATATATTAATATATATACAATAAGGAGGTAAGCCAGGATAGTGTATTTTGTACAGTGACTAGACTACAGGCTGAACAATCTGGGGTTTGAATCCCTGCAGTGGCAAGAGATTTTTCTCTTCTTCAAAAATATCTAAGTGGCCCTGGGGCCCACCCACCCGGGGTTCTTCCTTGGGAGCAAAGCAGCCAAGTAGTAATAGTGACCCCTCTCCCCCAACTAGAGCTGATGTTAAGAATGAGTGGAGGTGAAACTCTGCTGCCAATGTATGTCTTCATGGCATGGACCGAGACAGTTTTACTGTTCCTTTACACAATAAAGAGATTTCACCCTAATAATATCTGCCATCCACATGCATTATAGATTCATAATCAAAGCATGGTATCACATTTAAATCACCTTCATGACTTAAATGCTGCCATTACACAAGGAAACAAAACTTGAATTCAAGCCTGTATTATAAAGTAACTAAATTGCAAATTACAAAATATTTGAAAGAGAAGAAAAGCCTAATTTATATTATTTTATATTGGTCTGATTATACCACTTTAGCTAATGCAATTACATTTTCATTTAGTGCATTGTAGTGTTTTTGTATCATTGGAAATTCCCTGTAACTTCACTGTATTTCTTGGTATTTTCTAGAATGTTATTTTACTATTTTTAGGCTTTATGTAAAACATCTGTGAATCTGGCTGCATACCCGTAAGTTCTGTGGGGCATAAAAGAATGTGGTGTTAATGTTGTATATTTAATGAGTATAACAAACACTAACACTAAATTTATGTCTAGATAAACTTTTAGTTCTAAGTATTATACAAAGTGAGTGATGTATTTATTTTGTGATTTTCAGGTTCATTTTAATAAAATCACAACTCTCCAGACTCCTCCAGATGGAATTTTGCAGCAACTAAAATCACTTGATATAAGTGAAAATTTAATTAACAACTGGAGAGAAATAAATAAACTTGGAACACTACCATGGTAAGATTCAGACTAAGTGAAATAATTGTTGTATATTAGCTTTGTCCAGTTGCTGTGGGTAGTCACTGGCCTTTTATCTTCTGGTCTTAATAATGGAAGCAGGTTTTACCATTGTCAACAGACATCACTGTCAAGGCTAATGTATTAAAGCAGAGGTAATGAAATAATAGATACAGTCCAGGAGAGATTTCTGTGAGTACCACAAAACCTTTTCTTTTATTATCAATTAATTTGTACTCTTCACCAAATACTAGGATGACCAAATAAAGGTGGATGTGATGGACAGATCATGTAGCATGCTGAGAAGAGGCAGCAAATGTAGTGAAACATACTTAAGACATCCCCGATTAAGGTGCGTTCTTGCCAAAGATGTCAGGATAATTTAGCATCAGAATTCTCCCAGATGGTTAACGTACATGATGCCATTTTATTATATCCCTGTGTAAGAAAATTTTTCCCTTAAGAAGCATGAAAATTCATGATGAAACATATTTCTCACCCTGTTTAATACATTTCCATATTGAAATCTTAATAATATCCCCCATTTTTCTATTCATTCAGTCTGTTCCAGACTTTAGTGTTGAAATGATACTTTCAATTCATGTAGGTTCATTTCCATAGTCATTTCCACATGTTTCACACAGCAGAATGAACACACCTTCATGGCAAGTGGGTGTAGAACTCAGTTCACATATTTCATCCAAAGTGCAGAGATTTTAGTCAATCCCCATTACTTGGCCTGTGTCACCATATTTTCTACATTAGTCATTTTGCTTCCAGCCACATTATTTAGTAGTGTGCGTGTCTAGAAAGTCTTTTTCCTCAAGTCAGGGCAACATGGCAGCAGAGAGTTGAAGGCCTGGTCTCTGCATGGTCTGGCAACAGTATGCTGTTAAAAGCAAAGGTAAAGCAATCCCATTACAGGCCTGGACAGGCCCTGAGGATTCCAGGAGTTTGAGGCTCCCAGACTTCAAGACAGTCAGCACATAAAGGTGGTAAGGTGAGCCCTACGCACCGGCCACCTTTATCCCCGAGGAAATATTCCTGATACTCATTTGTGTTAGAGGCTGAGTCATCTCCAGGGCCATAGTGTGACCGGAAGGATTATATCAATGAAAAATTCCAATGACACCATCGGGAATCGAACCCATGACCTTCTGGCCTGTAGTGCAGTGCCTCAACCAACTGCGCCACAGCGTTGCCCAACAGTGTGCTGTTGCCAACTGAAAATTAACTTGGAACAAGTTGTGTTCCACATGTAATATGTTTAATTGATGTTACTGGCATGAAAACGTGAGTCAAACTGACCACATGGAAAATATGGTACCAGAATGTGGGACTCCTGTTTGCAATGAGCTAATCCTCAGTTGATTAGACTTTACCACAAGCATTCTGATCCTTGCTTTCAGTAACTTCTAGCTGCACGCAGTGAGAAGTTTTTACTACCACTAGTAACATCATTGCTATCTCCCCCCTTGTGTCTGTTACACTTTATCTCACACATGTTGCAGCAGACTTACTTGCACTGTACTGTAACAGAGTGCCTGGCAATTGCAGCTGTTTTATACTTCAAGTTCAGTAACTTGCAGCATTTTGTGCAAAACAAATGTATATACTCATACATTTTGTGTTCTCTTCACACTGTATATTTGTGCAAGATTTTGCCCTGTAGAGCAATTAATAACTGAACACTTGATCAACATGGCTACTACTGCTCATCAAAAACCTGTGCTAGCAAAACATTACTGCAATCTGTGTTTAACATTGGTTGCTGGATACATAGAACCTAAATACCTGTAGATGCATCCCCATAAGGTATGGGGAAAATTACACGATGGAGCAGCGTGGTTTCTAATGCAGAACTTGTTGCAGTTGCTTCATTTCAGTGCTAATAGTGAATTCAGTGCTTCCATGGATTGAGTCCAAAGTTGAATTAACTTTGTCATTGAATTTTTTCATTGATCGTATAAAACACCTGCTTGAACATGGCTGCATCAAGGATGTTTATAAACAACAATTCACTCTAAATATCTAAAAAGCTGAACATATTAAAGAAAGTGGATGGTGTTCCTTATGTCCCTCACACTAAAGTCACTGAAGAACTAGGCATTCCTATAGGAAAGGTTACTGACAAAATGCTTTGATAGTCAGATACAGGTGAGTGTGTATTAAAGACTGCTGCAAATTACACAAATTCAGCATATATATGTAACAAGTTATAGAAAATAAAAGAATATAGAACATTTCAGTCCAACAATTTTGAGAGCTATTCCCACTTTAATAAGTGATTTTTTGGGTTTTCATAAAAAAAAGTCTTGATTACTACCCAGGGTACATGTGTACCCTACAAAAATTTATGCTGCTGAGATATGGCCTAAGATGTCACTACTGTTGCATTACTAACTTTATTTTCTTATCTTTACCCAACAGTGCAAATATTTGCAGAATTGTCATTTGTATATCTTTGGGTGGTATGCATTTTGGGGGCACTCATTCTCCAAGGTAATAGAATAGGTAATGGTCAAGGTACATCTATGTTATTTGGCAGTTCTTGCACATAGTAATATCTCAGTTTGTTTTCCTCCTCTGATTGAATTAATTTTATATGATGGCTTCTAAAAAAATGCAGAAAGGGAAAAATTAGAATCAGACTTAGAAGGAATTTACAAAATTTTGTTTGGGGACAGTCCAGTTTGAGTGAACAAGATAGTGTTATTCCTGATTGAATGATGAGACTGGTGAAGAAAGTATAAACATTCAGCAACCACTTTTGTCACCTAATAAAACAAAAGGTGGCATAGACATGTTAGACCAGTTGTGCCATACCTACTCATGACCTTGAAAAAAAAAAACACTGGCCACTTCGGTCATTTGCAGTATGTTAGATATGATTGTTGTCAGTTCTGTGGTTCTTTTGAATGGATCAAACATGATGGAATGAGAACCCATCAAGAAGAGAGAATAATTTTTTAAGAAACTGGCTTTGTGTGTTATCATGCCACACGTGTTTAGGTGGTCCAAAATTACCTCATGAACTCCATGATCCTGCACAACCTGAAAAACCAGAAGCTACTCAGGTATCATCAACAGGGATGTGTTAATTGGGCCCAAACTGCTAGACAGAAAAAGAAGAACAAAATGTGGCAGGTGCAAAAAATTAATTTGTTAAAACCATCAAAAGAATGTGTGTTAGTCCTGTATGGAATAATTTTATTCATAGTGTAATTATGTCTTAACACACCACTTACCAACTTTAATTATGTTTCAGTTGGGAATAAAATGTTTGTCCCAAGTGTCTAAAGTATTTTTTTTGGAGGGGGTGGTGGTGGTGGTACCTTCATGTAGTAATGGTGTCATTTCAGTTGTGGGTAGTGTCCAGGGTTAAGAGAGTTTCACTATATATACAGAATTTTAGTTCCAAAACCTGAAAGGAAAGTACCACCTTTAAGACTGAGGCATAATTGGAAGGATAATATTACAATATATTGCAGAGAAATAATGTTTTGTGCAGTTCATGTTGTACTGAATTTGGATTTATCTTACTCAGGTTACAGACAAGTGGCAGGTTGTTGTGAACAATGTAATGAATTTTCTGGTCCCACAAAAAATAGGTGAGGAATTTATGGACTAGCCAAGCAACTGCTCTCTTCTCAAAAATATCTCAGCTCCACAGAGTTATTTAAAAGTGAAGAGTTTTAAAAGAATATGCTACAGTACATATACATAATGAACACAGGAAGAACACAAAAAGTGGCACTGGAATACAAAACACTAGGCTAGACATCCTGGGCATTTAGTGTAAAAAATGGAGCAATCTTTTTTGCCTGCAGTACAGGATTCAGGATCCAGCAGTAAGGCCCAGTACTGTGTATATCATAATTATTACGGTATCTGTAATGTAGCCATTCAATGGGGAAATTTCTCCCCTGATTTCACATCACCCAATTGCATGCTGAAGTTTACAGTTACTCAGACAAGACACAATTTTAGTATGTTTTCATCGTGTCTTTGTATCTATATAATGGCAGATTATGTATTCCTTCTTCATTGCAGTTGCCTTGATAAATGATTTAAGTAGTACATTTCAATTGGTGTTTCAGTTTGGAGCATTTAAATGTATGCCACGTGGGTGTGAGTGAGGTTTATTTTCCTGTTTGTCAACCTGACCAAAAAACAAGATTATTTTCTGCACTGAAGTGGCTTAATCTCTCAGAAAATAATATCCACAATGTAAGTTGTCAAAAATGTTACAGTAATACTCAGGTTATATTATTTATAACTTTTCTTTACTTTTTTTTTTTTTTATTAGAAAATGTTAGTACATTGTAACATTTTTATACAGTTCATATGCATATACTCTGATGTTGTTCATCCATCTTAATGTACAGGATGTAGTAGTTCTATAATATGTCTGAATTAAGTAACTGCCCAGCCTTTCCCACAAGGATTGCAGTAAACCAGATGTCCCCTGTCTACATTACAAGTGCTGTGCAGGGTAGGTCTAGTGGTGGGGTTGCCACCTCTAGACTTGCAGGGTGTACTGTTCGTCTGACACCTGCCCTTCAACCTGTCTAGCAAGGGAGGCCCTCCCAGCAGCTGCGCTACTGTTGGCATAGCTCTGTGTCATTAGCATATGCAATCCACCTCACCACAAGGGGGAGACAACACTGTGGCATTAAGAATGAACAGTAATCACATTCCCAAGTTAGTGTATGAATACATTCCAGCAGGCATAAGAAATGCAGGACAAAGGAGAAGGTGGAGGAATGAGCATCCATGATAATGGACCAAGCCTGTATGGCTTGTATGCTGTAGATGATGATGATGATGATGATGATGAAAAAGAAAGCGAATGAGCTGCAACCAGACCCAAGTTCTTTTAGTTGTTATGTGAGAATAAGTATTGGTATTTAATATCAATAATTCAAAAGAACAAAAATATAATTCATCAAATGTAAATGTTTTACTGTGATCATTTGTCTTACTGCCCATTTGGGAAACTGAGCAATTGAACGTTGTGCCATGTGTGTTACTCCCTGCTGTGTTCAATGATAGATACTGCTAGTTATTTAACGTATTGTTTCCTAGGAGTAAAATGGTCACCTTTCATCTATTGCCAAAATTTAAAAGCACTGGAACCAGTCCTGTCCACCCTCTGCATCATTCCTTGCATAGTAAACAATTAATTAATGAATAATGAAAATAAGCAGCAGCTTGCATGCATTAGGTCTTCATAATGACTGTGGGGTAATCACAGTCATACTCATGTCTGACTTAATTATGATAGTGTTCTGTGTTTTCTTTGTCAGTGGGAGTCCATTAATGAGCTAAATAAGTTGCTTCACCTGGAAGACCTGAGGTTCCGTGAGAATCCTGTGCTCCAACAGGAAAGTGCAGAAACCTCTAGGCAACTTATAATAGCAAGGATTGGTAATATGAAGGTGAAGAGAATTAATTCTGTGTGCTTAATATGTCGATATGAAATGTCATATTATAGTCCGTACCCACTTTCCCAACTCATGCTCTCTCTCTCTTGTGCAGATATTTCAGAGTGAATTTTGGACATTTTTGTGTTTCACTTATTCATTGTCAACAGTGAGCACATGACTATTGAAAATAAATACAGACTGAGTCACATTAGCCAACAGTACTGAAGTTGCAAAGTTTCCAGTGTATCATACATGAACACTATTATCATACACCTAGTTTCTTCTGTATGGTAGACTGTGACAATTAGTTGCCAAATTATATATAATAATGCATTTTGAGAGGCAGTGCTTGGGGTTGAGTTAGTTACACTTATATTTAGTTCAATATGCAAAATTTTAAAATATTTGTAATAAGAAACTTAACAGTGTAAAATGTAGAGAAAAATTAGGTTACTCATGTAGTTTAATTATATATTTTCAAACTGCTTGATACAGTACAGCAGTTATCACCTCACTTCCTCAAGGCACCTCACTGCTGAACAGAGTTACAGCTGCTAATTTTCCCACAAATCAAATGTGTTATAAATGTATAGTATTTGTTCCTGAGTATTTTGAAATATACTGTGTTGCAATACAAACAGTATACACAGTTTTAACACTTTCATTGGACAAGGAAAGCTCTATTGCATTCACTACACATGATTAAGGTAAAAGAAACACAGCATTTTCTTTCCCCCCTTTGTTTGGATGAAATTATTTATAATTTTCAGTGTCGTCTTTAGCTTTAGTTTGATGAACTAGATGAAAATTAGGATACTGTTGCTTATTTTTATGTGTACCTGATTTAGATTTCCTTAATTTTGTGACAGTATACAGTATTTTTGTATAAAACTTCCCGACTGCCATTTAGTGACTCACTAAAGTAATTCTTTTTCACTTTCTGAATAGAACTTGAATGCAATTGTGATTACTAGTGATGAACGCAAGGGAGCTGAAATTGATTATTTGAAGAAATATGGTGTACAATGGGCAGCAGTGGCCAAACCATTGGATATTGTAAACCATAAACCTGTCTTGGATATGTTTGTTCAAACTCATCCTCGATATGCCCTGCTTCTTGATAGTAAGTGTTATTTCTTATGACCATACAAGTTATGACTGGTTTGGTTCATGTGTTTGACTTCCATGGTACAGTAATTACAAACCACCAGCTAATATGTAGCATTTACATTCAGTATATGAGTTAATTTTGTAATGCGTGACACATGACTTAAAATAACTGGATCAGGTGGAATTCATTAACAAAAACACAAGAGAATTTATACATTAAATGTACTGTTAGTTCCAGTTTCAGATCCTTATGAGATACATGGAAGTTGTATTAGTTGCTAGCTGGAGGTTGATTTAGAAATAAATGCAGAGGAAGTTAAGTTAATGGCTTATCAGCAGAATGAAGGACAAAATCATAACATAAAGACCTGATAAATCCTTTGAAAATATGGCAGTTTAAATATATGAGAGAGATCTAAAAGTTAAAAATGCATTCACAAAGAAATTTATAGTAAATTCAGAGAATGCTATCTTCCATTCACAGAATCTTTTGCAGTAGTATCCGCTACCTAAAAACATAAATATTAAAATGTATGTAATTATAGTTTTAGCTGTTGTGTAGACTACATAATAAACTTGGTCCTTAAATTACTGGAAGAACATGCAAAGGGGGTCTTTGAGAGCGAAATGCAGTGGAGAATATTTGGACCTGTGAGGGAGGAGGTAACAGGAGATTGGAGAGAACTGCATAATGAGCTTCAAACTGTGTATAATCCTCACAAAATATTAGATGGCATGAACAAGGCATATTGCGCACATGGGAGAAGACAGAAATGCAGACAAAGTTGTGGTCAGAAATCCTTAAGAAAAGAAAACACTTGTAAAACCCAGTTACAGATGGGGGGATATTAAAATGAGTCTTAAAAGATTAGAATGGGAGATTGTGGGTTTGATTTAGTAGGTTCAGAATAGGAAACAATGGCGGGCTGTTTTGAACATTGTAATGGACCTCAGATTCAAAAATTTGCAAGGGATTTTTTGACCAGCTGAGTAAGTATTGCTTCTCAATGACTGCTCAGTGGGATTAGGTGGTTTGTTGGTTCATTCTACTGATTCTGCCTTATGAAAACTCAGATGTAAACATCTTCCACTGTTTTACAGAGTATGGCGCACCAGCAGAAGAGGAATACACAGCCCAAAAAGTAACATTAAACCAAAAACTGTTAAGTATCCTTTCGAAAGTTCATACACCACATCTATTTTAATACTGTTCTCTCCTTTAATAAACCAGTAATTTCCTTAACAGTTGTTTACAGCTCTCGAGTTTTTCAGTCCAGAACATGATGGTAAATTATATCGAAAAAAGTTACCACCATCCATGCAGGTCCAGAAAGTGATTGGCTTGGCCCAGCGACTGTTTAACACAGGGACTGAAGTGCCTAAACTAGCATATATCAGCTCAAAGGTTAGAGAGGTTATTTAAACATGTGTATATAAATGACCGACTGGTGTTAAAGATGTAGTGGGTTAGGTGAACAGTATTTGAGTTATATGCTACAGTCCTGTAATTTGTGAGACTACTCATATAGCGGCATCAAGTCATAATTATGTGCAAAATACCACCTGCAATTAAACAGAGTGCTCCAACGTCTGGTAAGGAGACCCACAATAATCATATCCCAAGCTGCTTCATTGTTGTCCTGACTGTATGGTTAGTTTGCATAAATGACTAGCTTAATATCAGCCACTGCTGTGCTCTTGTCTCAGTAAAGAAGTAAAAGTACAAACAATAATTTGTGAGGTAATTTTTATTTTTGGACGATATACATTTTTTTGGTGCACTGGTTATCAGTGTATGGAAGGAAGACTACTGCTACTAATGCCCAAATTATATTTATGGTCAGGAACTTATCTTTACAGCATGCAAAAACATTGTCGCTTACTTGGACTAGATCTTGAGTTTTATTTACATACATATTCCCCCTGCAGCCCAACACAGGCTATGGCCTCCTCTTTCATGAGGTTTCTAGATTACTCACAACACACTGCAGTCGGTAGGACTCCTCTGGATAAGTGATCAGCTCGTTGCAGATACCTCTGCCTGACAGCACATAACACTCACAAGAGACCAACATCCATGCTCCAGGCAGGATTTGAACCCACAATCTCGGCAGACAATTAGCCACATACCTGTGCCTTAGACCATGCGGCCATTGGAACCAGCTCTTGAGTTACCTACCATGAATAAATGAACAGTTCCAGTAAATTCATAATAGGCCTGCCCTGATTAAAACTCTTAAGCTCTAAGAGTCATTACTTTTGTGGAAAAAAAAAAAAAAAAAGTAGTTTCTTTTCATGCCATTAAGGCATATGGGGGAAGCAAGGTACAGCTTGGCACTAGATGGAGGCGAGTGTAACTTCATCCCTTACCAGTTTAACCCCCGCCCAAGCACAGAACCCCCATTACTGACTGAATAGGGTGCTGGGTAGGCCTCAGGCCAGTCTGTAGCCTAGTCACTATACACACATGACTCTTGTGTTGCAGCTTTTACAACAGTTTAGATATTGAAGTACTGACAACCCAATTAATGATCCAGAGACCTCATTGCTCGTTCCAGTTGCCATTTGATTAATATAGTTGTTCAGAATTGAGCAGTCACCACTGCTAGATAGAGTAAGTGGCTTATAGCAGGTCTTGTCCTTCATACCCATATTAATAGTAATGGGTGATGAGAGGATAGAAAATTTACATTCTCTGTATTGTAACTGACAGTTTTATTATTGCCACCTTCATCCTGGTAATACTGCATGTCATTTACTGAAAAGCTGAGAACCAGGGCTGATGTCAGTCAGGCTGGGGACTGCTAATTTCTCCAAAATACTGACAGCTCAGCCCATGTCATGCCAATGTTTCAGCACCAAACAATAAAATTAAACAATAAGCAAGGGTTGACAGTCCACTGTAAAAACTTTAAAACTTACAATATTTTACATTCACTTACCATTTCTGTGCAGTGCAGTAATCCCTTGCATGTACATTTGATCTGGCTGTAATGTCCAATGAACCTTTGTTTCTTTCTTTCAGGCCCCTGAAGTTGAATTTCCATTAGATAAATATTTGCAAGATCTCTCCTTTTATTCTGTTGAAGATGGAGACCGCATCAGTGTACGGTGGTAACAGCTGAGTGACATTTGTCTGACTGACTGTTGGTTTTTGTTGGTATGGCTGTGAATATATAAGACATCAGACTGGTGTCTTTTATTGAAAAAGTTGTTAAAATCAAGTACATTCAAACAGTTGAATTTGCTGAGGATGAAGAGAGCTGAATGATATGTTTATTTGACCGTGCATCATTGTGATAGTTGAAGAATAAAAGACCAACTTGATGTTAGTTGCTATTTTATTTCACTTCTGAAGTGAAATAAAATAGCAAGTGACATCAAGTTGGTCTTTTAATCTTCAAGAGCTGAATAACTTTCTCAAATTACTTCGTGACTTACTTAGCTGCCATAGTTCTTTTATAAGTTAAAAACAAATACTTACAAATATATAATTTTTGTAACATTCTTTTCAAATATTACATAGATATAATATATAATGTTTTTTTAGGATTTAAAGTGTAAAAAAAAATAAATTTAAAATGATTAACTCATAAAACACAAGTTATGTTTATTAACAATACAGCAAACAACATATGTATGTATCACTGAAGTGTCGATATTTTAAATTTCAAAAACAAATCAGCTTTAAAAATGTTTATTTCTGTCACTGCCATGTCAAAAAGTTAGACCTCTGAAGGATAGCACAATTTCTCTCTGAACAGGAACAGTAGGTTCAATTACTGTGAAATATATCTCTTATTATTTTGAAAAGGTATACAGTGGGTGTTCATGCATGTTTGATAAGTCCAATGTGATGTCAGTGTTCTGAACATGACAGTGAAAGTAATCACTGAGAAGCTCTTCTATAACAGTGGTTCAGTAATAATTTTTATTAAGTTCATATTAAGTAAAATATATTCAAAATTAAGTAGAATAAGACAGTTGCAAATATTATTCAGAGACGAATTCCAGAGATAAGTTACTGTTTTTGTGAATTCAATGAATGTTAAATAACCAATAATCTTAAAATTTGTATCAGAGCAGAATAATTTAACTTTTGTGTCATGATCAGTATTTCTGTCACTGCCATATTGTTGAAAAATTAGACCTCTAAAATGGTAGCACATTTTTGTTTGAACAGAAACAGTAGGTAAAATTCCTGGGTTTAGGAAATATGTCTCATTATTATTTTGAAAAGGGTTCTATTCTCTTTCTGAGGCTCTTGTTTCAGATTACTTTTTTAGTGCATTCAAGTTAGTGGTAGCTCTGATCCATACATTCAGTGTGATGTTACTTGAGCCAATGATAAGCAGAAGAGCATCAGTGTTAACATGGCTGCAAATGACATCTCCTGCTTTACACAACATGGCCAAACCACTGTATTTAGTTTAACCGTAGGGATAAAGACTGCATTTTTAAGTCATGATGTACCTCATAAAGCAAGTTCACGGTTACATTTCAGCTTTTGGTTAAATTCTATTAAGTTGCATGAAGTGTTGTGATTTTCAATTCTAACCTTGAGTCTTGATTTTGTTGGCACAATAATTACCCTGTCACCAACACATCCACCTGGCCCCCACCTTTATAACCCATCAAAAGATGGTGGCAGACAGACACGCTAAAACTTCTGGCACCCTTTGCAACTTCTCTGCTAGCACCTCATTTGGAGGCAGTTGCCGTGTGGAACTTCCACCCTTCTTCCATTTTGTGTTTAATGGCACTGTGCTCTGGACACTCGTAGGTATGATTTAAGCAATGTGCTGTGATTAAGTTTATGTCTGTAAAAGCATTTATCCAATCTAAATTCACTGGTGTGCAACTTGTTGATGGTAATTGCCGTGTTGGCCATTGTGGATCACTGGGCCAACAGATGTATAGATAGCGAACCTGGAATGTTTGATTTGTGTGACAGAGAGTTGGATGATCTGTGACAGCAAATGATTAGTTTCACAGGGAACAGGGTGCTGAACTCATTAAAGAAAATCAGCAGATCACTCAGAGAAACTTCTGTCAAAATTGGTTTTGCACAAGAACATGTGGGTCACATTATTGAAAGTCTTGTATATCAGAAGATTTGTGCACATTGGGTTCCTTGCATGCACACGGCAGACTGTTGAAAGCTCAAAGACTAGAATTTTGCCAGCAATTCTTTTTTTGTGCTATGAGAATGAAGGTGAAGTTATTAAAACAAAATTTAATAGTTATCAATGAATGGCAAAGTAAACAACTGCACAGCTACATTATGTTACATAAAGATACATAATATGACAACCAACCGTACACTTGTAGTTGACTATACTTGCTGCGTAATCAATTATAACATACTTCTTGTTGCTCTTAAAATTATATTCCCCTAAGATGCAGGTGCAGACTGACAACATAATGGAATTATGGGTAATAAGGGGGGTGTATAGGTTCTTGGTGGGGAAACTGGAGGGAAGAAGACCACTGGGGAGACCTAGGCATAGATGGGTGGATAATATTAGGATGGATCTCCAGAAGGTGGGATGTGGGTACATGGACTGGATTGGGCTGGCCCAGGATAGAGACAGGTGGCGGACGCTTGTAAGTGCGGTAATGAACCTTTGGGTTCCATGAAAGGCAGGGAATTTGACTAGCTGCAAACCAGTTAGCTTCTCAGGAAGAACTCTGCACCATGAAGTAGGTAAGTAAGTAATGGTAGTGATACCTGCTGTTTTCTGACTTCTTCATTTCTCTCCACTTGAGTAGATTCCCATGGATATAAAGCAGTCATGGATGATGATGATGAACATCATGGTGAATATCCCTGGCAGTACCAACAGGTGATAAATTTGTTACTGAATCACTCATCTGACATAAATCACAGTCCACAGTTTAACATTCTCACTGCCATCAAAATCATAAAAGGCCATCTTCTAAGACACAGCCAAGTTACATGTTTTTCAGGTAACTGCGGAAACTTCATCTTGAAAGTAAAATCATGTGAAAGTCTCTTGCACACCAACAAATTTTACACTCTTTTGCAGTAGGAAAAAACTTAGAATAGTAATACCTCTAAATTATCAGTTTTTCTTACCTTATGAATTACACATTACATTACATGCATATTAATGAACACAAGTACCAGTCCTCAGTATTTAGAGCATGGCACATAACTCTTAGTAAGAATAAGTTTGTTCATTTTTTCCTGTAACAAACTAAAAAAAAAGTTAATGAATCTATCATTTTGTTACATTTCAGTGTTGTTGTAACATGGTAAGACTGCTTGGCATCTTAAAAGGTAACTGTGAGAAAGAGTCAGTATGAAGAGCTATAAAACATTAAAATATAGAGGAGGCTAAAATTTTATTATATACTGACAACTTATACTAAATTAACTTATAAATTTTCATTCAGTTTTTCAGTCACACTGTCTCAGTCTTTATTTTCATCTCCTTCAAGAATTAAGAAATGTTACCTTCATTTAAAAAGAATGCTTTTGTAATTTTAAAACAAATATCTCAGAGAACTTGTGAAATACAGCAACAGGTACCAAATTATCGCTAATTCTGGCTTATCAGATGGTACCTATACTGATGTAGTTCTAACAGGTAATTTTTTGTTACTGCTCCTATATACATATATCTCCATATGCTGCTTCAGGGTCATCAGGGTCTTCTTCTGTTTTTTCAACTTCAAAGCCAAATCAGTTTATGGATTAGGAGACAAGGGGCCAGGTGATACCACATTTCATGTAAACTCTTGGAGGACTTTTTACACATCCCTGAGATCTGCCTCTTTCATTGATGAAGCTTTTTTCTGGTGAAAGGCAAAACTTCCATTCTTGGGACTATTCGCCTCAAGTACTGGGTTATCAGGATTTCTGAATTGTCAGACATCAGAGTAAACAGATTTTGCTGTGCATTAAATCCTTGACTTCAGACCTGAAAAATTAGTCTAGCATATACTTATAAATACTCTGACTGAAAATATATTTGACACTGGTTTAACAATTATCTTTGAATATTTACAAGAAAGTTTGCATTGAGGCAGTAACATTTTCAGTTTTAACATTTGTGAGGTCACATAATGTGAAGACACAGAACACAGTCCAGTGTCACAAGAGTACTTATGACATGGGGATAAAGTTTCACGCAGTTTTGGACCTTTGTTGAACGCATACTGCATTATGACTGTAATTACGCCAACAAAATTAAGACTCGAGGGCTGAAGTGAAAATCAGTATCTTTTTCCAGCTTAAGAAAATTTAACAGTGAACATATAACTCTTGCTTTAAAATGGCAATTGGTTATTTAAAATGCAGTCATTATTACTTAGATCTCATATTACACAATATAACTCTGAATTCACAAAAATATCTTATAGTTTGAGGTTCTTCCAAAAATGTCTGACAGAATCTAGTCTGTGAACTTTCTCAGTAGCTATTGTCACTTGTAATGTCTGAGCACTGTAGTTACATAGGGGAGGCAGGAGAAGGGATAAGACTGCATGTGCTCTTGGTGCACAGACAGAATACAAGGTACCAGACTATGCTCATGTTAGTACATATTGTTATTAACAGCACTTGTATCTAGATCAGGAAAGCCTAGAGGGCCTAGGTCGTGGATCTGGCTGCAAGGTTCAAATAGGTTAGGTGTTTCAAGAAAGGCTGGACACTGCAGGATCACAGAAGGCGATTATATTATTGTGTTTGGGAGGCACTTTAAAAGGAAAAGCACATTAACAAAACTCTCATCTTTGGGAATCTGGAAATTTGCAATTACACTATAACAATCACTAGTTCATCGACCGACTTCGATACAGGAGCATGTCAAAGAATATAACTGTTTCCACAACCTCTATTCTCTTGATGAAGAGTATGATTTTTTTTACTGTTTGTTCCAACAAAGGAAACCTCTCTTGAAATGCAGTAGAAGAGACTGAAACAGCAGCAAGATGTGGGAGAAAAAAGCCTGCAGGCTTGCATACAGTACTGGTCAGCCATTTGCAGCAATGGGTGATGGTAGAAGGGAATTAAGTGAACATGCTGTGCATTAAAACTCCACAATGACAGATAAGCTGACAATGAACAGTTGGCAGACATTTTGACTCTGCTATGCAGATTTCAAAATAGTAAGCAATGATACATATGTAGCATATTTTACCTGTTAACCTTTTTAGTGGAGAAAACTGATAATATTTTTAAGATTACTTTTTTTAAATTGAAATTAACTTGATTTGAAGAGATACTTGCACTACCACTAATGTGGCAATTGTTGTAAAGTAGATAGGATAGTGTCATTCAGTTTAGCAGATGTGGGATGGAATTAAATTACTGAAAATTCTGAAAATCTGTAAATATGGAGAAATTATATACCAATCCAGTTTTCGAGCTTTCCACTTCTTATTCCATCAGACACTCCCTCATTTCTTATAACTAGTTGTGTGTTCCAGCACACTACATTTGCCATCATCATACCCTTACATAATACCTTATTATACACACAACACACACACACACACACATATATATATATATATATACAGGGTGTCCCAGGAGGAATGTGCGAGACTTCGGGAGAGTGTTCCTTATGTTAAACTATACCGATATAACCCAAGACACCTATATCCAAAGTTGAACGGTTATGGAGATAATGGCCAGAGAAGTTTGAAACTTTGACAGCTGTTACTCACTTATTGATTACCAAATACATATTGAAACTGGCAGGAATATGTGGTTTC
>Ga0123355_10007035_pt1 | contig 16765 bp, 11 predicted proteins | sample TergutEmb28metaG_3_FD_89872 | JGI IMG/M metagenome (GOLD analysis project Ga0123355, IMG submission 89872) | Embiratermes neotenicus P1 segment gut microbial communities from Petit-Saut dam, French Guiana - Emb289 P1 | ecosystem: Host-associated > Arthropoda: Insects > Digestive system > Gut ...
GTGGACAAGCGGTGCGCAATCATGATAGTCGTGCGACCCTCGTACAGCTTTTCGAGTGCCGATTGGATGTTACGCTCGGTTTCGGTGTCCATGGCAGCGGTTGCCTCGTCGAGCACCAGAATCTTGGGGTCGCGGAGCAGAGTACGTGCGATTGAAACACGCTGACGTTCACCGCCGGACAGGTCTTTGTATCCGGGACCAATCATGGTTTGATATCCTGCCGGAAGCTTCATGATAAAATCATGCGCGCTGCCCATTTTAGCTGCTGCAACGATTTCGTCGAAGGTCGCATCGGGCTTTGCATAGCGGATATTGTCGGCGATTGTGCCGAGGAATAGATAGGTCTCCTGCGAAACGATTGCGATATTGCGGTGCAAGTCAGCAGTAGACAGCTCTTTGATGTTGTGTCCGTCGATGAATATCTCGCCTTCGGTAACATCATACAAGCGCAGAATCAAATTGGCAATGGTACTCTTACCTGCACCCGTTTTGCCGACGATTCCGATGATTTTACCCGGCTCGATTTTGAAGTTGATGGCATCGAGCACTTTTTTGTTCTCGACATAACTAAAATCAACGTTGCGGAATTCTACTTCGCCTTGGTAGGCGTCGATATGTATGGGATGTTCACTCTCGACGACTTCGGGTTTGGCGTCCATGATTTCGACCAGACGGTTCATGGCTGCCATGCTATCGCTGACGTTGTAAATCATGTCTACGAACATGAAAATTGGATTGAAAATAAATCCTGTATAAGCGAGAAAGCCGATGAGAATACCAAATTCCATGCTGCCGCTGATGACCATCCAGCCCCCGATACCGAGGACGAGTATGTTGGCGAGCGATAGGATGAAGTTGATGGTCGGGAACATTATACTCGCGTTGAAGATGGCGGCTTTTCCTGCCTCGGCGACATCACGGCTGCGCTTTGCGTATCGCTCGTTCTCCGACTCTTCGCGAGCAAACGCTTTTACTACGCGAATTCCCGAGAGAACTCCGACCAAAGTTCCGTTCATAGTGCGTTGCTTTGTCCAACGGCGTTTGTGGAGTTTGTCCATGCGCTCGAAAGCGAAGCGGATGACCAAAAACGCAACCGGGAAGATGAGTAGTGTGACCAAAGTCAAGAGCGGATTGAAAAAGAGTAGGATTATGAGGACGACCACCACTTGAATGAACGCAACGACAATGTGTGCAATAAAGCTGGAGAGGAACCAGTTGATTGTGCCAGCATCTTCGTTGACTTGAGTCATTAGTCCGCCCGTCTGTTTTGACGAGAAGAAGCTGACCGACAGCTTTTGGATACATCCGAAAATGGTATTCTTGAGGTCATACGAGATTGTCGCTGCAACCTTTGCAAAAATGACACGATGAATTACGTCGACAAAAATCATCACCACTCGCACAGAGACGATGACGACGAGCAGTAATGTCATGTTGCGGTAGAAGGGGTTGCCCTCGGTACCGCTGAGAACTTGGTCGTAGAAGAATGTGGTATGCAAAAAAGGAACAACCAGCGCAAGTCCTGAGGTGAGAATCATTGCAAAGAGCGTCCACAATAGGCTGCGCTTGTGCTTTTTCATGAAGTAGCCGCTGCGCTGCATGATTTTCTTGCGGTCAAGACATTTGGGACACATTTTAAGCTCGGCGTCAGCGTAACGATTGCCGCATTTGGGGCAATACTTGCCACGCTCGTCCACGCGCACGTCCGGTTCGGGCTTGATTACACCCGATTTTTGAAACTGGATGAGATATTTCATGGCACAATGCGCCACGGATTTTGACCCGAACGTGAGATTGGCAATCAGACGGGTTGCGCCGTCTTTTGTAATGCCGAGCAATCGGGCAGTCGAGAGCAGTTCCTCGAGTTTGAAGTCCTCGAATTCGGTGAAGTCAAACTTTTGGTGATGGGTCATGGTGAATATATTGTATGAAGCGACAGTCGTTACTACACCTGCAAGAGAGACGATTTCATTCTTGGTTACAGCAACATAGTTGTCGCAGCGATGAGCCTTGTTGTCCATGTCCGTGCGGAAGAAAAGCACTACATCGGGCGGAGCAACGTTAAGACTGATCAAAGATTCTTTCATGAATTGGGGAACGTCGTCGGGACGTTCCGGGTCGAAGTACCATTTGTCGGTATTTAGATCCATAATTTTTTTCCTAGTTTCGTTTGTTTTATGCGGTGAAAGGAAGCGATAGGGATGCACACCACATCCCTGATTTAATTTTTATTTTGCGATTTCCCACTTGCATCGTATCGGGGAAGTAATTGCCCCCTCTTTTTTCAATATGGCAAATGCCTTTGTGACGTCTTTTTTGTCCAGTCCGCTGGATTTGACAATGTTGCTTTCGGTGACAGGTACGCCTGCCTCACGAATTTTTTCCAGTATTAATGTTTTGTTATCCATAAGTTTTTGTCTCCCCTTGTTAATTTTGAATTTGCTTTATTACAGTTGCACGGACTCTACATGGTTTTGACATTTAGTTCAACCAAGCCCGCAGCGGCTATACTTTGTCCGACGCGACGATTCATTTCGTCGGGCAGGTGGATATTGATGTTGAGCTGCGGATAGTCTGCAGCTAATGTCTCATGGCAAGCAGTGAGCAGGGTATCGCCTCCGATACCGCTGCATACTCTGCCGAGCAGCAGCAAGTGGTCGATATCGTAAAAATGCGAGTATGTAGCTACCGAGTGTCCAAGAAATACACCGACGCTGCGGAAAATATCCAGCGCATCGTTGTTTCCGTCGGAAGCAAGTTCTTGCACGATTTTAAGCTTATCGGCAGGTGAAAGTTTTTCGTCAAGGACTATTCCGACTCTCGCAGCAAGACGTATAATGGCATCTTGACTGAGATAGTCGCTACCCACACCCATATCTCCTGACCACGAGTTTACGGTTGCATTCGGATTTATATCCACAGGGACAAAAGCAAGCTCGTTGAGCTGTCCCGTGATGTTGCCATTGCTATCCACATACCCCCCGGCGAGGCTTGTGCCCATGGCGATTCCGAGAACGCGTGTGGCATTGAGCTCAAGTGCACCTGCCAGAGCGGTGACATCTCCATCGTTTGCCACTTCGAAAGGAATGCTCTCCCCAATGGCAGCGCAAACAGTTTTGTAAATATCGCGGATATGGCTGTCGAAATCTTGTTCTCCTATTTCCAAAAACAATGAGGCGAGAGCTGTACGGTTGTTTATGTAAATTCCTGCCGAACTTATGCCGATAGCATCCACCCGAGGCAGTTGTTTGGCGGCATATTTTAACGCTTGCTCGAGATTTTCTAAGTGATAGCTGGGATTTGAGTTGACTTTCGGGTGCCAAATCATCTCACGGCTGTTGACGACTTTGCCGTCTTGGACAGCGGAGACTTTAATATCGCTGCCACCGGCATCCAATCCGATTCTGCATCCGTTTGTGTGACCGCCAAGTGATTTTGGCGAATTTTTTGTTATTGGTTTAGCGGTGTAGTCCATATTTCGGACAACAAAGTCCTTCTCGTACACACGCTGCATTGTGAGTAGGTCGAATTCGCGCTTTCCACCCACCTTATAGTAAGAAGCAATTTTCTCACTGATTTTTTCGCATCCGTAAATAGTGATCGTGTGCCCGCCTGCTGACCAGAGCAGAAACTTGACAATTTTTTCGACGAATAACAAGTCAGAATCAAACATTTCGGGTGTAGCGTGGATTTTGGTGTCGAAAACGGCGACATTGCCGTTTTCACGCTCGATAGCAACGGCAATCGGCATCGTGGCAGAGGCTGTATGCGCAGAAATATACGCACCAAGCGGCATGAAATCCGGCTCGAGAGGGGGACGAGAATACAAAATAACAGAAGAACAATCGTTTTTCATTGCCTACCCTCCCATTTTTTTTACAATTATGTATATGATATCATACTTGAGCGAATTTGTAAAGGTTTTAGCTCGATTATTTGAAAATTTAATTTGTGATTGTTAGGCATTCGTTCAAGTAGCAAAATAAAGAACAGCGACTTTTGTCTTTGTCGCTGTTCTTTTGATTTAATAAATAGGTGTAATTTCAATGTCACAAAGCAAGAACTGGATAGACATATGTGGTGGCGGTTTCATTATCAGTAAAAATAACTCTTCCCACTTGACATCCGATTGGCAGTAGTGTATAATATAGTATTGAGGGTCGAGTAACTCTCAAGAGGAGTTTTACAATTTGAATTTGTTATATTACATGACCGCGAGTATAAATACTACAATGCCATTTGTTCTCATTGCTGCGCTGGGTATTTTGTTAAAGCGACGTAGGATAATCGATGATAATTTCGTCACAAAAGGCAACAAGGTCATCTTCTACTTTGCTATCCCTGTGACCGTATTCAATCACATCCACCGTGCTGACTTGAATGAGGTGATGGATGGTTGGTTTCTTGGCTTCAACGTGGTGTGGCTAATCATATTTTTCCTCGGCACTTGGCTGCTTGCCAAGCTGATGATTAAGGACAAAGATTCAGTGCCGCCTTTCGTCAATAGTGCGTACCGCAGTAGCTTATCAGTCGTCGCTCCGCCACTTTTTGTACTCATGTTTGATGCAATTGAGCAGCCCAATGAGCTCGCTAAAAGTATCCTCGCTGTGTCGGTTCTTTTAATTTTCTCATATGCAACAGCTGCGGTGCTTTTCGCAGTCCACGATCCCAAAGCGCGCGAAAAAGGCGTAGTCGGAGTTCTCGTCACTATCGCAAAAAACCCCGTAGTCATCGGGGTAGTGGCTGGCTTGGCGTTCAATTTTGCTAACTCTGCGCTCGGAGGTGCCTTGAGTTTACCCGTGTTTGCAGACAGAACACTTGGTTCATTCGCCGGAATCGCCATGCCTCTCGCCATGTTGTGCGTTGGGGCAAACCTGAGCTTCCGAGGATTTAATAAAAAATTAAAGTATGCAATTATTGCAGGCGTTGTCAAACTAATTATCATGCCTATTGTGTCGGTGCTTGTAGCATACGCCTTTGGATTTAGAGGTAGCGACTTGACAATTATTATGATTCTGAACGCTCTGCCAATGGCTGTCGGTGCGTACGTAATGCAATCAGAATTGGGCGGCGATTCTTATATCGGTGCGACAACTTTGATGATGACCATGACGCTCTCAGCGCTGACCCTGACGTTGTTTATATTCGTGTTCAGAGTGCTGGGCATTTTAGTGTAGACGAAAATTTTATCCCCCTCGTTTTTACGAGGGGGTAATATATTTAAAGGCAGTTATGCTACGTTGTTAATATTGCTGTTATGCGGCAGGGCTTTCGGAATGCTATCCAGCATATTTTCGATAAAAATTCCGTATCCGCTGGTTGGGTCGTTGACCATGACGTGGGTTACAGCACCGATAATTCTACCGTCTTGGATTATCGGTGAACCGCTCATTCCCTGTACGATTCCGCCTGTGCGCTCGAGCAGGGCAGGATCGGTGATTTGAATGACAAAATTTTTCACCAGACCACTGTCGCGATTGACGCGCGCAATGTTTATTTCATATCTTTTGGGACCCTCGTTGCAAAGTGTGGTCCAGATATATGCAGGTCCTTCGACTACTTCGTTTCGGGTAGCAATTGGAAGCGCTCCCTCAGGTAATCCGGTTGGCGGAGCGTCCAAAAATCCATATACACCGGTTTCATGGTTGCTGGTCAAAAATCCGCGAGCGTCCGATGAAATTTGTCCTTTTATCACCCCGGGGACGCCACGAAGTCCGCGTTTAATTCCGTTGATTCGCACTTCTGTAACGATTCCTTTCAATAGCGGAAGAAGCTCCCCCGTGTCGACATCGCAAACACCGTGACCAAGCCCGCCGAAGCTATTGTCTCGCGGATCGAAGAAGGTCATCGTACCAATACCGGTTGCGCTGTCTTTTATCCACATACCTGCACGAAAATTTCCGTTTGGCTTTGATGCTGCAGGAGTCAAAGTGACTTGAATTTGCTCGCCGTCTCGTAAAATGGTTAACTTAAGCTCGCTGCCATTGCTTTCTTGAATGGCTTTGTTGACATCATCAACCGAGCTGACTTGCTGTCCGTCGATTGTCACAATGACGTCGTTCGGCTGAATACCTGCGTCGGTTGCAGGGGAGATTTTCCCCTCGTCTGTTATAACGTCGCTGAGAGCAACGATTAAGACCCCTTTTGTTTGAAAACGGATACCAAAAGGGACACCACCGGGTATTAGCATTATGTTTTCTTTTTGTTCTGCTTTTATCTCACGAAGAGTATCTACCTCGGTGTTTACTGCTGCGTTGATTTTGGTTGAGTTTAATCCTACTAAAACTGCCGCTGCGCAGGTCACCGCTGCAATGCTCTTGATTGCTTTGTTCCATGTATACATTGTTATTTCCATCCATGCTGTTTCGTATATTTCGGCTTCAAAGCCGCTGCATTTTATTATGAACAATCGGGTCGCTTTTTATAACACAATTCTGCTTTATCCTCTTTTTGGCATTTGCAATTTTTCGTAAAATATGATACAATATGTTGTTACGTCAAAGAGAGAAGAGGATATGGAAGAAAATTCACAGCCAAAGCAGCAAGGTTTGCTGCGTTTTTTATTCACCCACAAAGGCAATACTAAGCCAATTATACTCACCGAGCCATTGTTTGCCATTCCGCACAGTCTATTCATCCCATTTGCTGCTATTTTCATGTCGGCTTTGGGCGTGACCGACGCGCAAATCGGACTGATTGCAGCGGTGAACCTGTTGGTTCAAGCATTTGCGGCATTTATTGCCGGAGCAGTCATCGACAAAGTGGGACGCAGGCGCTCGCTGTTCTTCTTTGATTTGTTTTGCTGGACGATTCCGTTCATATTTTGGATTTTCGCGCAGAATTTCTGGTGGTTTCTGATTGCCGCTTCGATGAATGGAATGCTGCAGGTACCGTTCAACTCATGGAGTTGCCAAGTCGTCGAGGACAACAAGAGCGTGGACTTGGTCAAAGTATTTTCTCTGCTGCATTTGACCTCGCAGCTTGCTGCAATATTTTTGCCATTTTCGATTTTGCTCATCGAGGGGTTGGGAATTGTCGTCGCAATGCGAATTATCTACAGCGTGGCGTTTGTGTCGACATTGATAAAATTCATTTCGCTATTCTGTCTATCCACTGAGCCTGAACAAGGCAAAAAACGAATGGCGGAGACCAAAAATCAGTCGATTTTCAGTCTGATGTCGGGCTACGGATCAATCGCCAAGCAGATACTCACTTCGCGTGCGCTGTTGTTTGCGCTGCTGCTCAATACTACATTCCGTGTCACAATAATCATCCTAAACAATGTTTTCGGGCTATTTATTACGGACAATATCGGACTTTCAGAAAGCCACTTGGTGATTTTTGCAATTCTACGTGCACTGGTAATAATTTTCTTCCTTTTAGTAGTGCAGCCCCGAATTGCCCAACGAAATTATCGCCATCCGATACTTTTCGGGCTGATTTTCTTCATCTCAAGCCACGCGCTGCTGATATTTTCCCCAATCGAAGGGTGGACTATCCCTGTCGTGTATGTATTTCTCGAGGCAATGGCGTTCAGTCTAGTCATGCCACGGCAAAGTGGGCTGTTCAACAATCTCATCGATCCGCAGGAACGCGCGCGAATTATGTGCATCATCGTGGTGTTCAGTCTGATTATCAGCATTCCGTTTACATATTTATCCGGTTGGCTGGCTGAAATAGACCGCCGTCTGCCGTTTGTGCTGAATATTGGCATTTTCGCAGTGACGTTTGTGGTTAGTCTGTGCGCTAAGAAATTGATGGCACCGCAAGAGCAGAGCGCGGGAGATTCTACGTCTTAAGTCCAAATGTCAAGTGTCGTCATTGCGAGCCGCTGATTTTGCGGCGCGGCAATCCATTAGGTGAAGAAAGCGAAATGGATTGCTTCGTCGCTACACTCCTCGCAATGACGGACTTTTTGTTTGGGCGAAAGATGGGAAGAAAACATTCGATTTTATGACAAAATAAACTCCAGCCGAGTTATAGACTCGGCTGGGTGTAGTTTTTAGCTAAATTTTATCAGCTCGAGCCTGTTTCTCAAGCTTCATCAATTTTTTGATACTCGCAATTTCGGCTTGATCGGGATTGACAATCCACAGCGTGTTGTTGCCTAACATTCCTGCATGACAGTATCGCGATATTTCAGTACCGCAAACTGTCCTCTTAATTTCTGGATTATGTGTAGAACATTTTATACCGCGACAATGTGGAACACAGCCATACAAATTCTCCGCGACTAATCTCTTGTCATAATCGTCGGTAATCAAATGTTCATATTTTGCTAAATTGCTGAGATAGGGAGATACACACCACGAACGCTTCCAATCCGAAACATTTGGACGTTGAAAATGACCTTGATGTGCCGGCAATCGAATTTGGCACAAAACTTTACCTTTGTTTGATGCGCTCCATTTATTATGGACTGCCCACGACGGATTGGTTTTGCTTTCGCGCAAATATGCGATGAAATCAAGTGCGCTTTTTAGTGTATCGCCGTCGAGATAATGCGGCATAACGTCTTCGATTTTTGGCTTGGTTGCTTTTTGAACTGCCAGTGTAGTGATGTCGGACATTTTTGCTCCTCATTTCTACGTATTATCGATTTGGAATTTGCGCATTTCTATCAATTTTTTTGCGCACTCTATCGTTTCAGCATCGGGGTCGCAAGTGAAATATATAGGAACACATAAATTTTTGAACACACGCCCGAATATTTCAAAAACTTTGCTGCCTTTACACCATGTTTCGGTATTTTTGCAACTTGGGTCGCAAGCATGTACGTTCGCCCACGCAATTTCCTTCATGCGATCGTTAAATGGAACGTTTTCGATTGGCTTGCTAAAATCAGTATCCGATGTCGTCCATATCGTATATGGTTCCGGATATCCGGGATTGTGAGTGCTGCTGCCGAAGTACATATCGCATACTTTTTTGCCATTGTAGAAAAATCTACAATCATTCATGCCGTCGCCATCAGTTGCCTCACCAAGTGAAACTGTCATACCATGTGAAATTAAATGGTGCACAAAATTAAGTGCATTTATTTTGGTATCGCCGTTGAAATTTTCATTGATATAGTCGATAAGTTGAATGTTGATGTTTGGATTTGACATGGTTTGTGTTTCCTTTCGAGAACGTATGTTTTAACAGTGTAACACATATCGTAGGAAAAGTCAAGCTATTGGCGGATAAAAGTTTTACCCCATTCGAATTCCATGTCTCGAATGGGGTAATTATATATCGCTTATTTCTTAGCCTTCTTTATAAACTCCGCCAGCACTTCCGCCATATCGGGCTTGCCGATTTCGCCGAGTTCATAGTCCACACGAGTATTAGGGCGGTCAATTTTAATGACACGTCCGAGGTCAATTGGCGTGGCGATGAGGACAGTATCACAATCAACCTTTGCAATAGTTGCAGCAAGGTCACGCATTTGCTCTTCGCCATAACCCATTGCAGGCAGAACCGCGCCGATATCGGGATAAATTTCGAAAGTTTCCGCCAACTTACCAACGGCATATGGGCGTGGGTCAACAATTTCTGCTGCGCCAAAGCGACGAGCAGCAACCACACCTGCGCCAATTTTCATGTTACCATGGGTCAGTGTTGGTCCATCTTCAACGACGAGGACGCGTTTGCCTTTGATTTTGCTTGTATCTTCGACGGACAGTGTTGACGCAGCATCCACGACGACGGCATTTGGGTTGACTTTTTCGATATTGCGGCGAACTTCTTGAATTTTTTCAAAGTCTGCGCTGTCGATTTTGTTGATGACGACGACATCTGCAAGGCGCAGAGTGGCTTCGCCGGGATAATAGCTCAATTCGTGCCCGGGACGATGCGGGTCAACAACAGTCACCATCAAGTCGGGCTTGTAGAACGAGAAATCGTTGTTTCCGCCATCCCATAGGATAACGTCACAGCCGGCGGGATCTTGCTCGGCAGCGCGCAGAATTGCCTCGTAGTCAACGCCAGCATAGATTACATTGCCGCGCACGACGTGCGGCTCGTACTCCTCCATCTCTTCGATCGTGCACTTGTGTTTTTTGAGGTCGTCGATGGTTGCGAAACGCTGCACTTTTTGCTCGACGAGGTCGCCGTAGGGCATGGGATGACGAATGGCAATGACTTTGAGCCCAGCAGCCATCAAAGTCTCAATGATTTTGCGTGATGTTTGGCTCTTGCCGCAGCCGGTACGGGTAGCACCGACGGCTATGACAGGCTTGGTACTTTTGATTTGCGTCGCTTTTGGACCAAGTAGGGTAAAATCTGCTCCGGCAGCGTTGACCAACGCGCCGAGGCTCATAACATAATTGTATGGTACATCGCTGTATGAGAAAACGCACTCGTCTGCGTCCAAGCTCTTGATTAGAGCAGGCAGTTCGCTTTGGTCAAAGATTGGAATGCCGTCCGGATAGAGTTTTCCGGCGAGTGCAGCAGGGTAACGTCGCCCTGCAATGTCCGGAATTTGTGCAGCGGTGAAAGCTACAACTTCATATGCGGGGTTGTCTCGATACGCTGTGTTGAAATTGTGAAAGTCACGTCCGGCAGCTCCGATAATGATTATTTTGCGTTTTTGCATTGTGCGTCTCCTTTGTTTTGTGAAAATTTCTACTATATATGATATCATAAAAATGCGGCGATGTCAATTAGTGCGGCGAAAAAATATGTATTATAATTTTACTCAACGATAACGCTTAATCCTTTGCCGCGCGAGTATTTTTCCCCCGTTCTATCATATGCAATTGTAACTTTTTTATCTAGGTAGTGTAAATTATCAAGGTAGAAATAATCCCACATCCCCTCTGGAACTAATGGATTGACGCATAATTTCTCTTCGTTTGATACTTCGACGCCGCATATACCGCGGATGACAAGATCACAAAAAGTCGAGTGATTGTAATCCTTGCCGCGCTCGTACCCGCCTTTTCCCTCGCGCCAACCCCACTCCCTGAGGATATTGCGCGAAACCCACTCGCCGGTCTCTGGGTGAAGATTTTCGTCAATCCAATTGATGATTTTGCCGTCTTCGGTTGTGCGATAATGAGACTTTGCATAGTTGCCGATGAGTGTCATGAAATCACTTTTTGAGATATTGCTCTCATTTTTTTCTGCATGCAGATAATGTATGAGGCTGTTCAACGTTTGAGTTGTTGCAAATGGCCATGACGGACCGTTCCATAGGCATTCATGAGTACCGCTTTTGAGATATTCAGAGTGGTTTTTCTCCGCCGTAGTTGGTCCAAATGGAGCATAGAAGTGATTGAAGTCCATCAAGTATTTCCAGGCAGGTTGGTGCTTGGTAGAGGGCAAGTCAAAACTCCATGGAATGTATCCGATGAGTTCTCTCACATTGCGTTGTCGCGAAATATCGTCGAATGAAAGCGTAGCAGGGAAGTCTTTGCTCTCCAAAGGCAGAACTTTGAAGAATTGCGTTTTATCGTCCCATAAATATGTCTGAATCGCCTGCTTCAAGGTCTCTGCTTTTTGTTCGTATTTGCGTCGCAAGTCCATATATCCCGCTTTTTCAGCGATTTTTGATATTGCAACGGCATTTGCGTACATGTATGAGTTGAGTGTCGGACGCAGCCCTGAACCACTGATGGACATCTCCATGGCATCGCGATCGTCGTTAGACCAGAATAATCCATGTGGAGTTAAGTTTCTGCTTTCAACTTCGGCATAATACTTATCAAATTCGGCAAGCAGCTCAATTGCGATGCTGAAGTCACGTGTCACAGTGCAGTAATCGTAAACAGCAGCCACAATCCAGCTGCTGTACGAATATATGTTACCTTTCTTCGGAGTGAACCAAAAGCGTATGTAGTCGCGCAGGTATTCGTCGCTGTTTTTGAGCCATCGTCCTTCGTTTAAATGGTGTCCCGACGCTGCATTTATAGTGTTGTGCAGTCCAGCCCATGGGACATCGGGATGAAATTCGGTGATGACATATCCATCGCAGGTTCGCTTTATATGCTTGCGATATGTCCACCAGCGAAAATAGTATGTTTCCTCGATGATTTTATCGGGACACTCAAAGTATGGCACATTTTCAATCATCCATTCGGCGGCGTGTGCATTATCGATAGCTTGTACGACAGTTTCTTCGTCGTTTGCGTTGAATTTGACGACATATTCTCTGATTTTGTTATCGAATGTCATGCTATATCCCTAAGTCTTCGCCAGAAAGAACAACTAGCCCGATATACTCTTCGCCGCCTTTGCGCCCGTTGTACCACAGCAGCCATCTGTCATTATCTTCTTCAAATACCACACTGGGCTTGTAGCACGCGTCGCCATCCCACTTGCCCGTCTCGGGAGATACGAGAGGGTTGGATTCGAATCGCTTCCAGCGCGTGAGTCCATCGGGTGACCATGCACCGCATATACGTGCGGTGTGAATATCCTCATAGCCGATGTAGAACATCAAGTAGCCACCCTTGTACGGCAGCACTTGGCAACCGCCAATACGATTTTGCTCGTAAATATTACGCGCTTCGCAAACGAAAATAGGGTTGGCTTTGTGTTTGCGCCAGTTGATGCCATCCGGACTTGTGGCAAAGCAAATGACGTTTGGCTCGTAAGTTTCCCCGGCAGAATACCACATTTTATAGAGCTGATTTTCCTCATCCCACAATACCCATGGGTTCATAACAGACATATTCTCCCACGGCTGCTCGGGTACCAAAACAGGCTCGTCGCTGTGTCGCTTGAAGTTCAACTCACCATTTGGTCCGATGTCCGAAGTGGCATAGCCAATCCAACTGTTCCCGTGTGCCTGCCCCGTATACCACAAGTGTGCCTTGTTGTCTTTTTCGATGACAGCACAGCGGTTGATGTCGTCTTCCCAGCCGGTATCCAACTTTGGCTCAAAGATAATCTTCGGTTCGGTCCAAGTAATGCCGTCGTTGCTAAATGCAACGGCAAGAGACTTTTTCGGTCGCCAAGAGAAGTACATTTTGTATCTGTAACCGCAGTTTTCGCCGGGTAGAACAATCAAGTCAAAGCATGTCCCCATTTCCTTGTTCCCGAAAACGGGATTTCCAGCGTACTTTTTCCAGCCCCCACTTGTCGGGGCGAATTTGCTTAAGTCCGGCATTGTGAGTCCTCCGCGTTATCCGATCGTGACTAAGAATTTTTCGCAGCTCGTCTGGCTTCCCATTTTTTTATCAACATTTTGACAACTCGGTTGAGATATTCAAAAATACTAAGTCCCAGTACGGCAAGCGGAATATAGAAGAAAGCATTTCGTGACCATAGCGGAGTCAGTCGCAAAAAGTCTCCGCCCCATGTAAACATCACGAAAAAGAGAGCAATACATCCGAGATACATTGCAAAAATCCACTTGTTGAATGGTCGAGAAACATGAGCAAGTACGGCGAAGTTTATTATACCGATAATCAGCACGTTCATGGTGGACATCTCGATTGAGTCAAGCTCAAACAAAGTTCCTGCCAGCAGCACCAGCAGTATGGTACTGACAACGGCTACAGCTGCGGGAATCGAATATTGGAGTACATTGGCAAGGAATTGCCCGCCGGGCTTTTTGTAATTTGCCCTCATGGCAAGGAAAAAGGTCGGGACTGCAATAGCTGCGAAAGACACGGGCATCATCATACCTGTATCGTCGATGGGTAAATCAAGATTGATAAAAGCGAAAATCAGCCCCAGAATCATGAAGTAAATCATGCCGACAAGATACACGCTGGCGACATTTTCGATGTTATTGATGACGCGGCGACCTTCTTTGAGTACACGCACCATGGAAGAGAAGTTGGAATTGAGCAGCACGAAATCGGCAGCATTGCGAGCCGCTTGGCTGCCACCTACCATAGCGACAGAGCAATCCGCTTCTTTCATAGCCAGGACGTCGTTTACTCCGTCGCCGGTCATGCAGGTAGAGTGCCCGTGGTTCTTCATGGCGCGCACAAGCTCACGCTTTTGATGCGGCGTCACTCGTCCAAAAACGGTGTACTTCTCGGAAAGGGTAGCAAAGTCTGCCCTCTCGCCATGCTTGCTCATGTCTACATATTGTGCGGCATTTTTTATGCCTGCTTTTGCAGCGATACTGCTGACTGTGACAGGGTCATCGCCGCTGATTACTTTGAGAGTTACACCTTCTTCGGCGAAACGCTTGAATGTCTCGGCAGCTTCGGGGCGGATGTTATCGTCGAATATCAATAATCCCACAAATTTCAAGTTGCGAGGCAGAGCTTTGTCCTCGAATGGCTCGCTGCTGTGCGCAAGGCAGAGGACACGATAGCCCTGCGAGGCATATTCGTCTACTGCACGGAAGATTCCGGCGTTGGCAGGAGTGCTTTGGAAGACGAATTGCGGAGCGCCTACGATGTAGGTGCCTTGAGCGACGAAACTTACTCCGCTCCACTTGCGTGCAGAAGAGAAGGGAACAATGGTAATGGAGCGCCATGCGCCATTGCCGGGGAATTTGCCTCGGATAGCTTCGGCAGTGGAATTATCGTCGGGCAACGCCATCATCAGTTCGCCCAAAGCATGCTTGATTGTGTCGGTGTTGTATCCGTCAGCAAGAGCCAGTTCCTTGAACTTCAGCGTGCCGTCTGTGATAGTGCCTGTTTTGTCAAGGCACAATACGTCCACTCGCGCCAGCGTCTCAATACTGGGCAGCGATTGAACCAACGCTTTGTGACGCGCCAAATTCACCGCACCCAAAGCAAGTGTGACGGTAGTCAGCACGATTAGCCCCATGGGAATCATGCCCAATACAAGTACCGATGTGCCGAGAATGGGCGTGAGAAAGCCCTCATAATCTTCAGGCATTCCGCTATACGCATTCCAAAAGAGCAACACTCCGAGTGGGATGATGACGATGGTGGCAAAGCGGATGATGCCATTTAGTATCCGCATGAGGGGTGTGGTCTTTTTCTTGAATGATTTAGCCTCAACTGTGAGTGAATTTGCAAAATTGTTCGCTCCAACGGCGGTCGTGCGAATATATGCCGTGCCGGCAACAACAAAGCTGCCTGACAACACGGTGTCGCCTACTTTTTTGTTGATGTTGTCCTGCTCACCTGTGAGTAGAGCCTCGTTTACCTCAAGACTGTCCGTCTGGACGACGATAGCGTCAACGCCTATTTGCTCACCCGCGGACAGCATGATGACGTCGTCAAGAACAATGTCGCTTTGCGGGACTTCAATGACAATGCCGTTGCGCACCACTTTGGTGTTTGACGAAGCGAGAATGGACAACTTATCCAGAGTGACTTTGCTGCGCCATCCCTGAATAATCCCCATGCATGTGTTGGAGAAGGGAACACCGATGAACAATACGCTTTGAATATCACCTCCTGCCACCAATATCAGCACAAAAAGCGCAATAGATATAAGGTTGAACAGAGTGAGTGTGTTTTTTGCTATTATTTTGCTCATGGTGGGCGTGATGCCGTCCGGAGCAGCATTGGTTTGTCCACGCGCTTTGCGTTGTTCTACTTCTGCTGAAGTAAGACCAATAATTTGATTATGTTGCATTTGATTCAAGTTGCACCTTGTTTGATGTGTTTTTTTATTCATCACAGTATACCATAAAACGTTACTGAATACAAGTATATTATGGACAAAAAGCTGCCTTATCAGGCAGCTTTTTGCGGTTTGCATAACTAATTTTCATGAATATAGCACGCAATAGGAGTTTTGTCATCCTTTTCGGGGACGATGATGAAGCCCTTGTTGTATAATGCTTCAAACAAAGACGTTCTCGAATATGTGAATATCCAAGTTTCAACAAAACCTTTGGCGTAATTTTTCAATTGCGGGGGCAGGGTTGCTTTTACAATTCTCTCGACGTTTTCGCGAATTTCTTTGCACAGCGGAGCAAGAGTTTTCGTCAAGTTGGCGTTTATCTCGTCGAACAGCTTGCGCACCTCTGGAGTTGACACGGCAATGTTACAGTAAAGCGTATCTCCAACTTTGACTACATAACCCTCTTCAATGAGTTGTGCGTAAATCTCTTTGTCGCTATCTTTGATTTGTCCTTTATACACGTCGTAAAGTGCTTGAGATTTGGATTTGTTTCCGTGCCATAATTTGTCTTGGTGATGGCGTTGCTCATTCAAAATTTTTATATCTCGCGGCCATACCGTGCATTTTTCAAGCTCGGTTGGTGTTTGTCCTCCTATCCACGGAGAATATTCCGCCTCTTCGGCATAAACAAAACTTTTCGACCCGCATGAAAGAATTTGCGGATAGTCTTCTTTGGACAAATAAATCGAACTATAATCAAAATCTGCGACTTTGTCTGCGAAAAACCATGCGTAGCAATTATCTGCAACATCATGCTTGAATAAATTTTGCTTCTTCAACTCAGGCAAGTATTTCTCATACGCGGAAATGACATACGAGACATAATCCTCGTGAAACTTGCTGAATTGTTGCCTAAGTTGTACAACGGCATTCTTTTTCAGGATGTGCAAATTCGTGCGATATTTAGCCTTTACCGGACTTATCATCACACCTGTATCAACCAGTAACCCGATTTCTTCCTCAAGATAGACGGCAGGCACGCCGATTTCGATTGACATTTCGCTGACTGTCGTGTCTTTGTCGTGACAAACAAGCGCGATTTGACATGGTAGTTTGCGTTTGAACACCTGCCAAACGTCAGTATAGGAAAAATCAATACCTGACTTGTACACCGAAAATTCTGATGGGTTAAAACTTTTTTCACCGATAGACATATTGTATGCCTCCTTTAGTTTTTGCCTGCCTTTTTGCAAGTAGAACTTGACCATTTCGA
>Ga0123355_10007036_pt1 | contig 16764 bp, 11 predicted proteins | sample TergutEmb28metaG_3_FD_89872 | JGI IMG/M metagenome (GOLD analysis project Ga0123355, IMG submission 89872) | Embiratermes neotenicus P1 segment gut microbial communities from Petit-Saut dam, French Guiana - Emb289 P1 | ecosystem: Host-associated > Arthropoda: Insects > Digestive system > Gut ...
GATTCGGATTCGGTTATTGGAGATTCGACTTGTAACAACATGACTGGACGAGGAAAAGTGAGGCAGAATGAGTTAGCCTTTATTAAGGCTCTTTCCACCCTGCAGATGAAGCTGGCGATGGCCAAGAAGAAGAAGAAGATGCCAACGGTGTCCGCGGGGAGGCGCGGCAACACGACCGGAGGCGGGAGCAGAGCTCCACAACCCAACGCGGGCAAGCGCAAAGCCAACGAGCTAGCCAGCTCGGGCGACTCTTCGGAGCCAGCCAACCGGCGACCAGCAACTGGAGCTGAGTCCATGCCTCTGCCCGCGACCACCTCAGTCACGGGCGAACAAGCTGCTGCCAGCAGCCGGCAACCCGGACCATCCGGTGTAGGGGCAACGTACGCGGCTGTATTGGCCGCTAACGCAGCCCCGTCTCTGCCAAGTGGGACGCTCAAGCCCACAGCCATGGATTCGGAACCTTCCGAATCCGGTGTTTCAATGGAGACACCTCTAGGCGCATGTCTAACGACATGTCCGGGCCTCTGAGCGGCATGCCAGATGGCGCCACTTCCAACGCCCAAGTGGCCAACGCCTGCCTACCAGCAGGACAGCGTCCTAACAAGAAGCCAATTTTTATTTCAGGTGTTTCTGACACCCGTGCCTTCCTGGCCTGGTTGCGGGCATACTGCCCCGGCGGTCTGATGGCCCAATTAAAGAGTGAGAGGTTGATGGTCGTCCCATCAAACGCGGACGGGTTACGCGCCGCGGTCAGTGCACTGCGGTCCCTCTATGGGAAGGATGGTGTGAGTTTTCACACCTTCACGCTCCCAGAGGACCGCTCTGCACGACTTCTGGTGAAGAACCTGGGCAGGGGTATGCCGGAGAGCGTCGCGATTCCGACCCCGCCAAGGACCGCCCTCCCACCCTCCACTTCATTGTGTCAGTGGCGCGCGGGCCAGAGGTATCCAAGGTGCGATCACTCACCGAACTCTGTGGCCTGCGAGTGTCGGTGGAGTTGTACCTGGCTCCAAAAGGACCGCTGCAATGCTAGCGCTGCCAACGCTTCGGCCACACGCAGCGCAACTGCGGATACGCACCTCGGTGTGAAGCTTCTGGGGGCTCCCACCTCTCCGGTGGATGCTCTACCCCGCGGGATCAGCCTGTGTGCTGTGGCTGCTGGGGAAACCATACAGCGAGCTACCGTGGCTGTGTAAAGTGGAAGTAGGCGAAGGCGGCTCTTGCAAAGCAAGCGCCCGAGCGCAGTCGAAAGAGCGTCGCCACGGGTCAAAGTGCCGCTCCTAAAACTCAGCAGGCCGGTCCATCTGCCGAGCAGAAGAACCTTGTCGAGGGGTGGAATCACGTCGTCCGAGGGGGGCGTGTCGTCTAGGCTACGACGAACCCACCCAAAAACCCACACCCTAACCCCCTCCTCATTAGGTCACGAAAGCGCCCGCGAATTCCAAAGTGACCGCCACCAGGGAGACGGCCAGGCCTAAAAAAACCTGAGCTCAAATCCACAGCAGCCCCTGAACGGGATCTTGGGAAGTCTCAGAAGAAAGCAGTCGCGAGTGTCAAAACCGCGGCAGCTAAACCCACAACACCCAGCCTGGTGGTCCCCACCCAAAATCCCACCTCCCCACTCGAGGATATCTCAGATCTCCTCGATCATCTTCCTCTCCATGCTTGTGTGGAGCTGACTCGTTGGTTCCTCATGTCCATCTTTTCCCTCCCCACAGGGACAGCTCGCCCTCGCGCTGTCCTCAAGACCGTCATCCTGTTCGTAGCCGAATATGGCTGAACGCCCTAGGAGGACTGAGCGGTGTAAAGCCCTGCGCCTCGCCTGCTGGAATGCGGACGGAGTGCCCGGGAGAAAGCTTGAACTGGAGCATTTTCTCGGCCAGCACGGTGTCGATATTTGTCTCTTAACTGAGACATTCCTTAATCCTGGGCAAGCCTTCTGCCACCGCACAGACAGACCGACAACTGGGGGCGGCACAGCCATCTTGGTCCGCCGTGGTATAGTCTACCACTCAGTGCCCGTTCCGGGTCTGACCCACTTGGAAGCTACTGCCATCCAAGTCACATTGGCTGGCAAGCCGGTATTAATCCTAGCGGCTTACCTTTCACCTTCCCAACCACTGATCGGAACGGACCTGACCGCCTGTTTCGGAGGGGCTTTGCCGGTCTTGATGATTTTTAATGCAAGTTTCCAACAGTACCTGAAACGTCGAAGAGTAAATTTTAACACAACTCACAATCCCGACATAAATGGGGCTGTTATTGAATGATTTAACAAATCTCTAAAGACCAGGATGTATAAATATTTCACAAAATACAACATACACCTTTACTTGGACGTTATTAATAAACTATTAACAGGTTAACACAATTCCGTCCATTCCACAATAGGTATGCTTCCAAGCAAAGTAAGTATTTACTCTGTATGGCAAAGAATAAATAGTCTCTGGGTTAAAATTCCTCAAGGATGTGTGAAATTTAAAGTAGGGGATCTTGTGAAGATAACAAAAGAAAAGGTAAAGTTTGCCAAGGGTATGAACAAACCTTTTCAACAGAGATATTTCGGGTTGTCAAAGTTATACAGCGAGTGCCCCAACCTGTTTACGAACTGTCAGATTGCTAGATTGTCCTATCGAAGGCCAGTTTTACAATTACGAGCTTGTCAAGGTCACTGTTTCACATCAGACAGTTTGAAATAGACAAAATGGTGCGCATTTGTAACAAGGACGGTGTTAAACAACATTTTGTCAAGTTGCGAGAATACGACGAGGCATTAAACTCTTGGATAAACTCTACCGGTATCAAGAAAATATAATGGATCATTTTTATGTGACATTACCGTCAGGCATTTTAGCTTATTGTTTTCCAGCCAACACAATTGCCGACTGGAGAACCAAACTGGCTACACCACTTGAGTTGGAACATGATAAATGGGAAGTTGGACTAGTCGATATATCTTACCCTAAAGGATAAAAGAAACATTTTTACACATTACACTTCGCTTAGATTCGGAGGAAATCATATTTCCTGTAAACACTATGAATCCGTTTTGATCTCACAAATATACCCCGATTTTTCGAACCGTCCATAAACGAGAGCTTTATCCGTATATTTAGCAACAACATAAACAAATATGAAGGACAAAGTAAAGAGTCGTTTTATTCATGTCGCGGAGAAAATTCCGTTATGGCTAACGAAATTTTAGTACCTTATTTTCCTGCGCGTGTATATAATGATGTTAATGATTTAGCAGAAACAATTATGAACCCTGCTAAATGCCGTTCTTCCACATTGAACCTTTCCAAAAAAGAGAATATCAACTTTGCTCAGCCTGAACCCGTATACGTTTATTCGGATATTATGAAATCAAATTTGGTTGGAGATTCTTATGTGCAACTACTAACTTCCTTGCACTTCCCATCGACTATGGTTTACCACAGATTTAACTACCCATTGTACAAGGCAGTGGAACAGTCCTTTATGGAGTCAATCTCGATTCGGTTAGTTATGAAAATTGGCGAAAATGTGCTGTTTGAAGAGAGTGATATCCCATGCCTAGTAATGTTACACTTTAAAAAGATGTCCTCAGTGCATTAAATCTCTGTTTGTCAGTTACAATGGATCTATATCCACGGTACTACGTAAATCAAAGCGGTGGTGGAGACATTGGTCTTGGTTACAGGGCTAGTTTCAGGATGCAGAGGGGAAATGGAATAGGGTCCTTCTTCAGAGGGCTCTTCCGTTTTGTCAAACCTCTCTTTTATTCAGGGGCTAAGACTGAAGGAACAGAAGCCTTAAAATAGGTTCTAATATAACAGATATTCTGAACAAAGAACCAGAACAGCCTGTAGGTAATATTTTCAAAACTCGTTTTAGTGAAGCAAAGGGTCACCTTGAAGACAAAATTAAAAGATGACGGGGTCTGGCCAAAAAATTCTCAGTCTCAAGGCAAACGTAGGAATGCGAAGAATATTTTCACAGAGAAGAAAAACAATAAGAAATAATGGAGTGTTTAAAAACGGGTCTTGACATCTTACTCAAACGTAGCATACAGACACCTGACGTAAATAGTCACACCATTAAATACAAACCTATTGCGTCTGCAGACATGTCTGCACAGATTGAATTTAATTGCTCGGGCCATAGCAATTACTACATAGATTTAAATTCTGTGCGTTTACTCTTTCGCATCAAACTTGTCAAAACCATTGGATCAGATATAGAAAGTGCTGAGCCAAACACAGTTGGTTGTGTCAACAACTTGTTGCAATCAATGTTTAGTTCTCTCAGTGTCTCATTAAACGGTAAGCCAGTTTCTCTTCATGAGACAAGCGAACATTGTAAGGCGAACCTCGAAAAGCTTTTAAACTACAGGTTTGATGCGTCTGGCACGAATCTAGTGTCAAATTTTTGGTACCTCGATTTGCCCGGGGAACTCAAAGACAACAGTGGTTAAGCCAAACGATTAAACTATCTTAGCAATGGCAAAACTCTAGAACTATATGGAAGACTTCATGCCGACTTGTTCAATTCCGATAAAATGCTAATTAATTGCGTAGACATGAACATTAAGCTTACATGTGCACCAGGAGCTTTTTATCTTTTGGCCCCTTCAGACGACAACAAAGTGGGTATCAAGATTTTAGACGCTACTGTTTTTGAAACTCATGTTGAATAAAAGCCTCTCCTCTTCCTGCTCAAGCTAATGATTTGGGAATGAAACGCAAAACACATTATCCTGTAACACATACTTAGATTTAATCTTTTCCGCGAATTCTGGGGCCAGCAGGTCTGTATCATTAATGCATTCCTCGGACCAATTCCATAAAGATTCTTATAGCATTGGTTAAAAACACTTCCTTCGTTGGTTCTGCAAGTATGAATCCATTCTACTTTCATCATTACGATATGACAAATCTCGTGTTGTATGTAAACGGTTTCAGCACCCTCCCGAACCACTCACTATGGATTGCGCTTCACCCTTCTGGGCTACCAGGGTTTAAGAAACACAATTTTCAAGTACTGGTATTCATCACGATAACCGTGCTCACATGATTAGCTTATAAATGTTCACCAAGGGCTTCTACATACTTGGGTGGATCCAAAATTTTCCGGACTGGTGCCGCCATCTGCACAGCAGCTGTTAGGGCCAATTACCGGTGAATTGTAGGACAACCATGTTTAGCGAGTCTGCTGGTCAAATTTCACCTAGGTGGGATGAAGCAGTCAGTTTTTATGCGTGTTAATGTGGAGTCGTGTACATGACGCGCTGCGGGTTTGGCAATGGATCAGAGAAAGGAACAGCGAGTGTGCATCAGATTTTGTGCAAATCTTGGGAAAAGTGCTACAGACACCCTCGAAATAATTCAACAATGCTTCGGGGACCAAAGCTTGAGTCGTACACAGGTGTTTGAGTGGCATACCCGGGTCAAGGCCGGTCGCACATCAGTTGACGACGATGAACACACCCGGAGACCCACAAGTTGCACAACTCCTGAAACCGTTGCACGAATTCAAGAGATCATTCGTGAGGATCGACGTCGTGACATTGCTGGGGAGGTGGACGTTGGTTATGGGACATGCCAAAGGTTTCTGACGGAAGAATTGGACATGGAGCGTGTCGCAGCCAAATTTGTGCCCTGACAGCTGACCAGATGCACCAGCGCGTCAGCGTCTGCACTGAACTTGGTTAGCTCGCCACCGACGATGAAACGTTCTTGTCTAGGGTCATTACTGGTGACGAAAGCTGGGTTTACGGTTACGACCCTGAGACAAAACGACAATTCCCCAGTGGAAAAGTCCCACGACACCAAGGCCAAAAAAGCAAGACGGGTTAAAATCAATCTGAAGAGCAGGATCATCACTTTCTTTGATTTCAAGGGGATTGTGCATAAAGAATTTATCCCAAGAGGCCAAACTGTGAATTCCGGGTTCTACTGCGAAGTTTTAAGGATACTGCCTGAAAAAGTGCGAAGACATCGTCCCCAACTTTGGCGAGAACAGACCTGGCTGCTTAACCACGACAACGCACCGGCTCACGCTGCCGTCCTTACCAAACATTTTTTGGCTGCAAACAAAATTCATGTTCCCCACACCTACCGTACACCCCTGATTTAGAACACTGTGATTTATTTCCTAAAATGAAATTCAAGCTGAGAGGACGCCGGTTCGCTATCATTGAGAACATCCAGGCCGAAATGTAGAAAGTGCTTTACACTCACAGAGAAGAACTTCCAGGATGTGTTCCAAAGTTGGAGACGGTGGGAGCGGTGTCAACATGCGGGAGGGAACTACTTCGAGGGTGACGGCGGCCGATAGACTTTATGGTGAGTTTTATGGCTTTTACAGCATTAGTCCGGAAAATTTTGAATCCACCCACGTATTAGGTTTTGACCTAACACCAGGCAGATTGTCACACGAAGAGCATAGAAGTATGCCACGTCAGGGAAATGTACGCATTGAGGCACGGTTCAAATAGCCGCTACCAGAACCCGTTCCTTGCATTTTGCATGCTGAATTTCCTGGACACATCGAAATTGACAGCTCTTGAAACGTAACTGTAGAATGAATACCATTCAAATCAATAAAGTTTTAACTACTCGTGTAATGTATTTTCAAGGCGTTTATCCAATAGATCGTTTACCAGCCACACTTATAAAACCCTCAATAATTGTCAGCAATCTCGACAAACATTACATGTCTGTTTCGCATTGGGTAGCTGTTTGTATTTCCGACTCTGGGTACGCCGAATATTTCGATTCGTAAGGGTTACCACAATACAAGCTCGAAATCATGGGATTCCTGCAACGCCACTCAATTTCTTGGACATTCAACCGCCACAGATTACAGGGATTCCCTTCCAATGTCTGCGGTCACTACTGCTGCATCTACGCCCTTCAAAGAGTTATGGGACAATCTATGACGTCATTCGTGAACATGTTTGTACCTGCTCGCTACACCTGCAATGATAAAAATTCAGTGCGTATGTTCCTCGCTCAGATTGGGGAGTGTCCCGCTTGGATCAGCAGCAGTCGTGCAAGTCGCAGATATAAATAAAGGTACGTAAACTCAAAATTATCAGACTGCAATGTCTATCTTAATTATTGACTTTATGTTATTGGAAGTGCGAGATGGTGAAATCGTGGTCAAGGAGTTGGCGGCTGACGAATCCCACAGTAACAGGTTCTCATCATATGTATTTAAAAGACCTTACAGTTGGGAGGAAGTACCATCCTTTAACGCCCAAATCAATCAGGCTATTGACCATGGGTGCAATTGGAATGATGGCGACATACAATATTCAGAGCTACAGACTGTGCTAGAACGAGAGGCATAATTTGCCGTTGCAATGTATTGTTTCGGGACTCAGAAAACACAATTTATTAGTGGTCTTTTAGACCTTACAGCTATTGATATTACTCAACTAGGATGCCCTCCACTCACCGATATAAGTCTGCCAGGAATCCGCTGCACGTTTGCATGTCACAACAAGTCCAGACAAGTTTGTGCACTGCAGACAGCGTATTCATTAGCACAGTGGCTAAACTTTTACATTCTTATTTTACAGTATGGAAGATGTCCTACTCAGCCTGAATTTCATTAATGTTTTCCAGATAACTGAGTTCCTTCGCCATACATTCTTCTTCATCAAGCAAGAGACAAAGTACGTGGAGGTGGCGGCTGATTACCGTCCAGAGTCCTCTTACTCCTGAACCTTGTGCCGGGTGTGATGGTGTCCCAGCGTGACGAATAGTCACAAGGTGGACTTTAACAAGGGCACAGGTCAGGGTACATGTAGTCGTTCCCTATAAGGCGTACATAACTTGCCCCAAGATACAATAGTAGAACAGTAAAGTATACAATAAGGAACATATGAAACAATCGAGCAATTAATAAAGCACCAAAACCTATATGGAACATAACTCCTAGAATACAATAGTCGGTTACATATGCAACACACCTTCAAATGCAATTGATTTCGAAGCATTGTAGGATGAACTATCATTTAAAAACCAGTATTGTAACAAATAAATGTTTATAAGTGTGTAATTGTATTTATACTCCTATTAAAAATTGTATTTTACATTTCAATAACTTTGAAAAAAAAGATGGTTCTGGAGGTACGATTCGTGGCTATAATGTTTGAATTATGAGTCTGGAATTCTACCGCCATCTCTTTTTCGAAAAGTTTTAAACAATTTAAAAAGAGCGCTTCAGCCGTCATATTTTAAATGCTGGGTTATAATTTAAAAATAGCGGACTTTAAATTTAGGTTTAAAATAGCCGCCATGTTGCAAAATTATAAAAAATTTTATAATTGCTCGTGTCCGCCACATTGGAAGATGGCGCCATCCAAGATGGCGGCCAAATAATTGCCAAATAGTTTACAGAAACATAACAAAGCAGTACCTGGCGTCAAGCAGCATGGGGCTAAAGCAATTTGCATAATAATTAAATCAATTGCATACCAATTAAGGCCGTATTAATATTAATTAGATTATTTACATATCAATCAAGTACGGTTGCATATTAATTAGATAATTTGCAAATCAATGGCGTATTAATATCAATTAGATAATTTGCATATTAATTGGGTCATTTGTATAGCAATGAGGTAATTAATATATTGATTAGGGGGTGGGTGCGGAAGGTCATTGACCCGCAGTTGTTTGTTTACATGTGACGTCACTTCCGGCGGTATTATGACAGTATATCTACTGTAGGCAATGAACAGACTTGGTACGCTCCAGAGCCGGTCTGGACGTTTTGGGAAGAAGAAAATATTCTCTTGCTCCTGCCTGGACTCTAACCCCGTATCGTCTAACTAGTAGCGAAGTCACGGTAGTCTACGGAATCCTGGCCTTGAACGTTCGATTGAACAACACGACATGTGGATGAAGTTCATAGACGCAGTACGTGGCAGCTTAACCTGGCGATTACTCCAATGCCTGTTGGAATGGCTGCCTAACAAACATCTTACTGCTTAAGAGCCACAAAAGCAAACAAACATAACGGAGTTGCTCGACATATTCGAAAGGTGGCCTTGAGTAAAGCCGAGTTTTTGGGTCAATGCAACCTTAAATTTGTGTCAAAATAGCTATTCCAACAATTACACAACAATAAAAATACACCAGTTTTATAAGTACGTGGTACTCCTACATGTTTCGACCTACATTGTCCATCTTCAAGGAAGTGGTTAACAAACGAAAGAATAGTAATGCAAGCCGATACATGTAGGAGGAACATCGTATTATTATAAACGTACCGTATTTTAACTGTAGTGCAGATGATGGAATAATTATTGTGAACTAGTTTACTGCCCGGCACATGGAAAACATCCAATTCCAAAACTTGGTGTTTCAGGCAGCTTTTATTTACGGTATTCCACATAGAATGTACAGAAAGCTCTTGAGGGTTTTAGGCGCTGATGCTACGTCGATCACAGACTTGTAACGTTACCGCGTATCGTAACACCGTATCGTGACAGTGTGTACGGGACTTGTGACAGCGTAACTTATAAAATGTTGGTTACGTGGCCACTTTACGGGCTTGTTCGGTGTGCTGTCGGTATTTGGCCGTCACATTAAAGGGACGATACGGTTACGGCCGGAGCAAGTGTGGACGTACAGCGCTACGTTTGTTAACGATATGGTGTTACGATATGCGTCAACGTTACAAGTGTGGACACACCTTTAGGGCGACATAAGGAAACACTTACACGATGTCATCGTCAATGCCGTTCTTGTGGGTCGACAATAGTACATGACTTCCCCCCGGCACGGTACCAGATTCGCAAAATATTTATTGGAACGAAAAAATTGATAACTGATGTTTTGGAGAAAAATGTACCCCACTTTTCTTACGACACACTTTATCTGCTAAGATTAAGTAGTTGTAATAACAGGGCGGAGGAAATGCGACAGAAATGTGACACTATGCGCATTTCACGTGAGTGCGTCTTGCTGCAACGAACTCCAGAGTGGCTCTGTGCCGTCCTGCACACAGGACAAGCTACTGACACTACGTATCTCAAAATGGCAGCTTACCACAATCACCGGACCTGTGCTGTACTCACTTTGTTGCCAACATGCTGTAAATCATTCTTTGCTGGTACACCCACAGCTGGTTTTTGCCCCCATGATAATTATTCATGATCACCTTTCCTTCCTTGTATTCCAACACCATGCCCGTCCTCGTGTTCTGAATGTACGATGTCATCTGCACAAACAAGTCGGTATATACAGCAAGAAAGCAAAATGTGGCAGCCTGTGCGAGCGTTCCAGAAACACAGACTGGCCTGCCGACTTAATTTGTTGTTATAAAACCAGCAACATTTAGCTATAGAGTACGTATAATATTGACAGGCAGGGGTGGATGTGTTGTGAAAGCTGGGCCCCTTACTTGGATGGGCTACTTAAAAGGCCCCCCGGATTATCATACTTTTTGAAAAATCTGCAAAGAAAGGTATTTTAGCCACAATCCGCCAAGTATTACAGAGTTGTGTCGGGCAGTTAATTAATAAAAATATTGTGTTATTTTTCTGTATTTTGTTATGTTTGTGGTATGTCAGCTAGCTATAAGCTTATAATTCGTTATGGTTTCTTTTCTCATTCTAAATAAATATTGCCTTTCGTACCCAATTTTGTATTCGTAATCTGTATTCGTATTCTAAAAACGCCCCACCCCAGATTTTATAAGTTTCAGGCCCCACAAAACCTGGGTCCGCCCCTGATTATAGGCCAATCTCCCACGTGTTTCGGTGGTAGCATGATCAGATATAGCAACACTGTGTTACCACATTGCATTTGCGAGAAGTGCCCAGTATGTCAAATGTCAGAACGTGACTCAATCTTATATCATATGTAAATTTCCTCTTTGTTGATATAGAAAAGAATATCGGTTTTTGGAATTGGGGAGTAGATAGTTTGTAGGTTTGCTGCCGGAAGTGAAGTCACATGTAAACAAACATTACGGAGTATCAATTAGCTCCCCACCCAACCCTCCAATTAATATGAAAATTACACAATTGATATGCAAATTAACGAATATGCAAATTATCTAATTGATATGCAGACGTCCTTGATCGATATGCAAATAATTTAATTGATATGTACACGTTCTTGATTGACATGTAAATAATCTAATTGATATGCAGTCGTCCTGGATTGACATGTAAATAATTTAATTGACATGCAGACGTCTTTGATTGATATGTAAATAATCTAATTGATATTCATACGTCCTTGATTGATATGCAAATAATTTAATTGATATGCAGCCGTTCTTGATTGATATGTAAATAATCTAGTTGATATGCAGACTTCTCTGATTGATATGCAAATTACCTAATTAATATTCATACGTTCTTGATTGATATGTATATGTATATGCTGAATTGCGTTTATTGTAGCGGTGCTGCTGCTGCTGCTGAGGATGAAACACGCAGTACGTTAATCAGCAGAAGTGAAATAAATATAACTTATTAAAAACTGTACAACACAAAATCGTTCATAAATTTAAACAACCTTGCAGATAAACATATTAAGTATACTTACATTACTATACAATTTATAGGTTGAAAAACTGTTCGCCGCACACACTTTGTGTAGATAAATTACTAGCAAACTGTTAGGCTTTCTGAATCTGATGAGATCAAGAGTACTTCTGCAGAGGATAGTGAATGCGTTAGGAAATATATATACCACGCATGCGAGACATTTTGAATCATGCAAAGGGAAGAAGCTGGAACATGTTTACTTAAACTTTTTAACGTTCGGCAAGCAAGGGATAAGAAAGAATCTTTTATCTAGTCTATTTCCGGCTTTATTTTAAAAAATTAACACTTGAGGGTCGTGTAATGTTCTTGTTTATCGGAATACAGTGGAGTGAGAGACTCATGTATTGTTGTTAATTGGCCACCCAAACGCAAGGCCCTTAGTATAAGAGTTAGCAACATACAAAGGGATGTGTGATGAAACATGTTTACTTAAGATTTTTAGCTTTTGACAAGCAAGGTGAAAAAAGAATCTTTTATCTGGGCTATTTCCGGCTTTTACTTTTAGTAATTAACAAGTTTTCGGCATTGTCTACAAAAAACTTTCCTTTATTTATAAGAAGTAAATTGATCTTTGTTTTATTTGAGGGCGTGTTTTTTGCCAATACGAATTCAGTATCAGGATAAGAATGCTGTAATGTAAACAGATAACACGATTTTATCCATAGTGTGAGGGTTACCGAAAGCAGGGTGAGAGGGCGACCTGCCACGGCTTTACCTGGGAGCAGGCAGGTTTATAACAATACGATTATTTACGATGTATAAGCGGCATATAACTGAAATACGCAAAGCACGATGGAGAGCTTGGATAGTACGAAAATGACTTTTTACGGAATTAGTTGCGAATATTTTTAGGAATGACGGGAACTTTACGATACATATTTTTTAATGTTTATAATTTTACTGCTTTGTAAGGCGTTATTATAAAATTTAACGTTTTAAGGATTCTGTTTAGTTAAGAGCATTGACGAGTTTCGAGGCAAATTATACTTACATTTAAGTATAAACTAAATTTATGAACTATGTTAAGTTGTCTATAAGCTAAAATGCATAAATTACATTATTGTCATACGCTTAAAAAGTGTAGCTGGAACGTACGTATACCGTTATTTTACAGCTTTGTTAATACTTTGACGACAGGCTTAAAGCTATTGTGTTTTTGCTCGTGGCGGTATGCGAGAGGAACTGGTGAAGTACGTTTTTAATAAAAATTAATTAGTATACGTGAATTCTTTAGTAACATTTTACTGCATATTTAATATATGTTTTAATATTGATTTTAGTTAGATCGTAGTAGGTAAGATTTAGGTTAGTAGCATTAGGATAAAAAGTACCTGGCGTAGTTTTGAACTCCTGATGATTGAAACTATGTAGATCACATTGCAGAAATAAATTTGAAGTGTTACACCTTCCTGGTTGTACTTGCACGCACCTATGAATGTTAAAAATACCTTTATGGTAACAACTATCTGAATTATTCTGAGAATGAGAATGTTTGAAACAAAAGTTGTAGATATTCAAAACGTACATTCTTTGTTTAATACCTTCTAAATCAATACTGATTATTATATAATGTGCTAAACTCAGACAAGCCTAGAATGGCAATATAACATGACGCATTTGCTTCGTATGCAGGGTACACTCGGCATATAATTCTTATTGCTTTTTTACAACAACAGTGGTTAGTTTTATAAGAATAGAGTAGCATATTTCTGGTTATACCTAGGTTTGTACGGTTTTAAGAAATAAACACTATGCTTGCATTATTTCTACATGTATTTTACGGAAACTTAATGAAGAGTAGTAATAATTGGTATTATATAACGTAATTTGCATCAATCTGGCCATTTAACCAGAGTTGCCTCACTACAAGTCTGTTTAATTGCAGAAAAACATACCTATTGAACGACGTCTGTATGCTATGCAATGATACGAACGTGACAGCACATGGAGCCGACACATCTGAGTGGTACGGTCGCTGTCTTTACTGAAGTCATTCTGGTACTCAATGATAATACGGCTGGGTGGGTTTTACAGAGGGTCTATGCACTTTAAAAATATGGGTATAAATTTCTTAAAACTGTTGAAAAATAGTCGTGACGTGCAAAACACATAGGCACGATGCCAAATGAATGCGTAGGTTGTAAACCTAACTGTTTGTAATTAGATAGATGTTTATCGGTCTTTTAAGGAAATTTAATCAATTTGAAACAGAATACGAGGCAGTAATTTACGGCGAATGTTACTGTTTATAACTTGGAACCATATATTTTACACAATAACAACATTTACAGGAAGAGCGCTGGTGGGGGAAACCTGAAGGAAACAGGCCGCTTGGTAGAACGAGGTGTAGTTCGTAGGATAATATTAAGATGGATCTTCTGGAAGTAGGGTGTGAGGGAGCGCACTGATTGAGAATAGGAACAGGTGTTGGGCACTTGTTAATGCAGTAAAGAACCTTCGGGCTGTATTAAATATATGGATTCTTTTTGATTAGCCGAGAACAGGTTAACTTCTTAAGAAGGGATCTGATGTATGGAGTACGGATACCACAGTTTCTTTCCTATTTTTAACGTTTTTTGTAATTGCACTGGCGTATTTACGCTGCTAATTCCGTAAAAGAATTGAGTTTCTCTAGGCATATCTGTTTTAATATTATTATTTTTCTAGTCAGGTCTTTGTTTGTACGGTTTTTGTGTTTAGGTAATAAATACCTCTAAATAATATTATTTACCATATGCATTTATTTAAATTAGAGTTCTTTAAAGACAAAATTATCTTGAACGTATCAGTTTCTTTTGAACAGGAAAGTGCAGTAACTATATTCTCTTCTAATTGCGTGCAATGCAAGATGAGTACGACGAAAATTAAACAGAGTTCACTTTTGTGATCAATCAGACCACCCCGAAAATTGCATAACTTTTAGCAAGGCGATGTTGACGAGCGAAAGCAATTTTATCCCGATAAGTGCTAAAAAGGAAGACACCCTACGCTACTAAACGGCAGCTATCTTCCGGCAAAAATAGTTGTGTTCGAAAAAACAGGAGTCTGCCGAATTTATACATTAATTAACATCCGGCCGAAATATCGCAAAAATTAATTAAGTTTATAACTTAATGTTTTAGCAACGCTTTTCGCAACTGTATATGTCAGGATATATAATGTAACGTTTAACCATAGACAAGCATTTTACACAGTGCTTTGCTTGTAAAAAGTTGGATTTTTGCTACAAACGATTAGTAATTGTGCAAAGTTAAAAACCAGTAAATTAAAAACAAGTGATTTTTAAAGTTAAAAAATTGTACAAACGTGTGTTATACGCAAGAGTTTTTAAACCCGCACTTTTTTGTATACGGAAGTGTTATACGCTGGTTGTTCATGCATTTTACATCTACATAACAAATCAAATGAGTACTTTTGCTAGTAATGTAAAAACTATAAATGTAATTAATAATAATACAATTTTACTTTTTAAAATAATTATTAACTTTACATCTTTAGGTAATGTACCTCCATTAAACTAGTTTGGGAGGCCATGGCCATGTTTCGGAATGTACCCGAGTTTTGTAACAGGGATTCTCAATAGAGCAAAACGAATCCATTTCTTCGTGTTCTGTAATGAAAAGGTAAATTATGAATGTTATATTGAAAAGTGTATTGGTGACAAAAAGTGCAGTGTTTCTTACAAGTCAGAAATAGGACATTTGTTTCAAATATCATATCAAGGCGAAGCAGTTTTTATTACATTTCAAGCTAGAATATTTCCAAAACTGCTATCTGAATTAATGTTCGCTCAGAGTGTCTTGAAAAAATGCAGCTGGGCTGTCTAGTTTACGGCATAATAACAGTTAAAGGCCGAGTAACATGCATAACTAACGAGGTCCTATCATCAAGGCATGACTGTGTGTTTGAAGCGTACTTCTGTGAATTTGATTCTCCGATTAAACTAGCTAATTGCAAAGCGTATGCACGGCAGTGTCCATTGCATCCTGGCTATACTTGTTTCTACCAAATACTACATTCTTCAAAAAAATCTCGCCTGATGTCTGAATACATAAAGTGTCGTTGTAAATTTTGTGTCAAAGATAAGCCTCCTAGGTTAAAATCTCTGTGCGTAAATAAGTTACACGAAGAGAAGCAGTAATAATTGCAGTGTGTACAATATAAATTGCGTGTACTAATTGCGTACTGCTAAACATAAGAAATTTATATGTTAAATGTGTGTGTTTCCAATCAACTGTGTCTGTGAGTAAATATTATACGTCATTTTCGTAAGACAGCTGTTCGAGAGTACTGTGCCTAATTAGCTAGTCACTCATCCCTTTTTCTTACAAAAACAACCCTTATTTAAGCTACATACTGTCTTAAAAACATCGACTCATTAACTCTGTTCTAAAAACATTGTCGCCAGCTAATGTAATTTTATTATAAAAATTGTTTTTTCATATAAATTATAAGTGTGTGTGGATAATTGTATTTGTACGCCTATTAAAAAGTTGTGTTTTTCATTTCAATAACTTGTATTGTATTTTTAATTGTATTAATAAAAATTGTATATATTTGTAAATAGAAAAAAATGTGTATTTATTTATTACCAAAATCCTATTTCGTTTGAAAAAAAGAGACGGTTAAGGAGGTAGGATTCGAACCTACAATGTTTCAATTATAAGTCTAGAATTCTACCGCTCAGCCATCTCTTTTTCGAAAATAACAAAGTCTTAAACAATTTAAAAAGAGCGCTTCAGCCGCTATATTGTAAAAGTTAGGTTATAATTTAACAATAGCGGACTTTAAAGTTAGGTTTAGAAGTAGCCGCCATGTTGTAAAGTTCAAAAAATTAAAACATTGCGCGCTTCCGCCATATTGCAAGATAGCGCCCATCCAAAATGGCGGCCAAATAATTGCCAAACAGTCTGGGACTAAAGTAATTTGCATAATAATTAGATCAATTGCATACCAATCAAGGACGTCTGCATATTAATTAGATTATTTACATACCAATCAAGGACGTCTGCATATCAATTACATTATTTACATATCAATCAAGAACGTATGAATATTAATTAGGCAATTTGCATATCAATCAGAGAAGTCTGAATATCAACTAGATTATTTATATATCAATCAAGAACGGCTGCATATCAATTAAATTATTTGCATATCAATCAAGGACGTATGAATATCAATTAGATTATTTACATATCAATCAA
>Ga0123355_10007037_pt1 | contig 16764 bp, 23 predicted proteins | sample TergutEmb28metaG_3_FD_89872 | JGI IMG/M metagenome (GOLD analysis project Ga0123355, IMG submission 89872) | Embiratermes neotenicus P1 segment gut microbial communities from Petit-Saut dam, French Guiana - Emb289 P1 | ecosystem: Host-associated > Arthropoda: Insects > Digestive system > Gut ...
CAGGCGGTGCGGACTTCTGGACGTGGTATGCCTCGTATTCTGCCAAATCCTCATCACAGAAACGGATGGTCTTGCCGATTTTCACGCAAGATAGCTCCCGCCGTTCAATCATGTTGTAGATGGTATTGGCGGTCACACCCCACATCTGTGCGACTTGTCGGACATTGTAACGTGCCATTTCGTATTTCCCCATGTGGTTAAACACGCCAAAAGCGATACCAACCACGCATGGGTTGTACAAGGCATGGGATGTACAATCATGGCGTGTACAGATTATTCTGCGTTGGATTCCTTAATTAACCGCTCAAGTTCATTTATTGCCCGTGGGTCGCCCTCTTTGTCTCTACCATCATTCGGACAGATAACTGGTGTCCAGTGTGTATGGTACCCTGGCCAATCACTGCAAAGAGGAGAACCTACATAGGGAGGCTCTTCGATAGGGACTGTCCACCACAAAACAAAGCCGTCATCCTCGTGCCAATCATCTGCTGCTCTTAATGTCATCACAACACGTTCTAATGCATTTGCACGGTTTTCCCATTTGTCACGTTCAGCCGCAATCTGATTAACCTCAGCGATTGCAGTATCAAGTCTACCAAAGCTAGGCGTATAATGACCGCCTTCAAGATATTCTTTGAGGGTTTCATTCATGGCATCGTTAAATGCTTTTTTAAGTTTATCTTTTAGCTCAGGTGATATTTCCAAAGTCGTAGCCAATGTGAAATTTAATCTAGTCTCTATAGTCATGCATTATCTACCTCCTACGCTTCCAGCCCCACCGATTAAGCCCTTCATCACGGTTAAAAGCCACGCAATGCTAACGTCTTTACCATCTATCTGATATTTTTGTTGTGGGGCTCAATGTAGATGGAGATTTTTTCTGGCAAGTCGCTGTCAACATCACCTACACCCTCGTCTGGCCATACCGCCACATCGCGCCCTTCAAACAATTTCGATAGTACAGTCTCACAGAGCTCAGACTTTGAACACACCTTACTGCCCTCGGTAACTAATATGGTAGGAGCGTGAGCATTAATTTTCTCTGCTAAAAACTCTAACGCCTCCTTCAAATCTTCCTTGGAATCGCACTCTGCTTCAATCTTCCATCGGCTTCCAATGCCGTATGCGTTAATTTTTGTGTTCATTCATGACACGTACTCTCTAATAATATTTTTTGTAAATCGCTTAACCGCCAGCAAATTAGGTTACATCGCGGCTTACTAACCGTTTGTGTTTGCGCCCCACCTATTCCCAACGGAATCGCCCTACAAGTCAGTCGGGGTACGACCTCACGGCTTGGACAATTAACTCCGTCCGTGACAGACCATGCTTGGCGGCCTTTGTTTCCATCATTTCCAATTCGCTGGGTGTTACTTTCGTCAAAAATTTCTCCGTGCGGTTGGTGGAAGGGTCTTTGCCTTTCCACCGATTTTTACCGACTCCTTTTTTACCAGCCGCCGCCCCTGTCATTGAATCAAATGGCATCAGTCTACCTCATTTTAATTTTTTGCCGGGGTTTTGCCGCCCCGGCTCGGCTGTTAGCTTACTCTGCGTACTCACATGCTGCCTGGTAGTAGTACCCTGTTCCCCTGTTATTTTCATCTATGTCGAATTGTATTACTTGTATCCAGTTGGTTCTATTTTCGTTTAATCCGTAGTGGATATATAGTCTGCCACCTTCAACATATCCGTGGTTATTTTTGTCGCTTGCGTAAGCCATGTATGGGTCGCTGCTATCTTTGTAGTTTTCGTAAATCCAATTTCTAAAATCGTATGTTGCATTTCTGCGCCAGCGTGCTGCCTGTCTTTCGTTTTCTTGCCTTTGCATTTCGGCCTTACAATCCGCTGTGCTGTCTACCCCGAAATTAATTCCCTTTTTCGTAAGGTTTGCATTTACGTAGGCAAGGAATTGAGCCAATGTTACGTTGTTTCTGGTGGTTTCATATTCGTCTGTTCTTATTTGTGTCATTGTATTGACCTCCCGATTTTTATTGGCGGGTTCGCTGCCCCGTTCCTTATGTTCAATAGTATATACCATTGAACATAGAAGGTCAATACCTTTTCAAAACCTTTTTCAAAAGACTTTTATGGCGGCAAATAGACAACCTGCGTCCCGAATCATCAGCGTCTTCATCGGCATAGGCATAATCACGCTCATACTCTTCTGCTGTAATCGGGATTATGTTCTCAGGCTTCAAATTAAGCGTCTCAGCCAACTTTGCTATATCTATTGCGTTGGTTATTTCTGCATGACCGTCATAGCTATCTGAAACATTTATGCTCATGGCCATTCCTGCATAACCAGGATTACCGTGTTCATCTTCAGCAAGTTCAAACACTTTGAAGTACGCCATTATTTTTTTCACGCATCCCACCACCCTCTTGTAAATATGAAGCGCGTAACGCTTCCATTTTCTTAACGCACTTAGGGCAGTTCACGTCCAGCTCATTTGGCGCATAAGTCCATCCGTAAGAGCGAGGGCCGGGAGCAGTTCCGCAAAGTGCTTTTTCAAAATTATCACCTGCATAATCCACCTCATGCACGGCGTGGACTACTTTTCCAGCATCGCGATGTGCGCCATTCCAACACCGTCCTCCTTTAACCATTGGCACATAAGCACTCACTTAAAATCATCCCTTCTAATAATATTTTGTGTAAATCGCTGAACCAGTCACCCGCCTAACATTCCCAAGGTCGTATGTTTAAGTGACATATGTTACCACGCAGACTGTACAATCATGGCGTGTACGCTTTGACAGCACGAATTATTAGCTCTCCTCGTGACACGCCAGCTTTGTTGGCTTTCATATCCATCATATCCCGTTCGCTTGGCGTTGCTTTAAACAGGATTTTTTCAGAGCGAACGGTGGAAGGGTCTTTATCCTTCCACCGATTCTTACCGCCTTTTTGACCACCAGCCCTACCGCTTGCACTGTCAAACGGCATAAGCCAAACCTGTAATTGCGTAACCTGCGCTGGCATTCCCAGGCAGTTGTTTATATGTGTGTTGCATCTCCCAGCAGCCATCCACCAGCACCATCGGGATTTCTTTGTAGGGGCCATTTTGCAAAATATATTCGTTAAAAATTACGTCCATCCTTTGCCCTTCGACTTTTATAAATTGCGTATAGTTTTTACCCCTGCGAGTACTGCGTGGCTTTTTTTCTCCGTGAATATGCAAGCGATAAATATATGATGTTGGACGTTTTTCCATTGTTAAGGTTGCCGTCATGTTTGATTCCTCCCTTAAATTTTTGCCGGGGTTTAACCGCCCCGGCTCGGCTTGCGCTGCTTTATTCAAAAGCTATTTCTGCGCCATATCTTATTTCTTCATACGCTTCTTCCGCACTGATTTCCGCAAGTTTTGCAAATTTTCTAATAAGGCCGTCTGCTTGAATTACGGTTTTACCAAGTCCCCCATAAAGTACTGTATCGCCGTAATTTTTTACAATATACTCTCTAATGCTTTCTGCGTTACGGTAGATGATTGAATTTTTCATTTTTATTTCCTCCTTGGCGGCGGGTCTTTGTTGCCCGTCCTTATGTTTATAGTATATACCATAAACATAAGAAAGTCAAGCGTTGTTATCGTTGGTAGCATTATCATTGGCAGCTTCCCACGCCATAATGATGCGCCCGATTATCTCTGGGATTTGTGGGACTACGGCGTTTCCAAGGCCTCGTAGCCTGTCAGCCCTGTTTGGTATTCCGCAGGTAACACGAGGGACACTAGGCCATTCTTTAACCCAACATCCCCTACGAGCTGCCAACTCTGCCCAATCCTTTTCTTCACCAGATAAGGACTTCCATGCCTCTTGAACCGCGTCAGATGGGTGCTGCAAAGCTCCAATCGATACGAGGGCTTCCCGCAGACATAGCATGGCGGCACCGGCTTCTTTTGTGTAAGGTCGCCCTGTATATGATGCAATTTCGTATGACAACTCATGCAAAGCGTCTGTAAATTCCCTTGCTCGTTGTTCTGCCAGTTCCCATCCATGTGATGGATACAAAGGCTCTTTGTTACTCCGCATTGTTCGCAATTCTGCTTCAAAAACTTCATGACGCGCTTCTGTATTGCGTACCGTGTCGGCATTTCGTGCGTTCTCGCATGTGACATGCAAGTTCGATTGCAATATTTCCTGCGGCGAAACACGTTCATACTCTCTAGCGTTCCGTTGTAAATCTTTCTTATCATCCTTTTGCCGCATAAAACGCAATACTTCTCCGGGTCTGGTAATCTCCGTTGCCCCACTCAATCCACCTCCGTCCAATCTTTCGGAAATCCCATTAAATACTCCACGAAATTTGGTGATAACTGCCCAAGGCGTTCCTCCCTCACATCCGAATTTCCAAAACTCTTCGCCATAAAACGGTTTAAATTCCGGGTGTTTTTTAGATTGTCCCATTCCTGCGCAGTCGCGTTCTTCCAATCCCTTGCATTCGGAGTTGGCCACATCCTCCTGTTTGCTTCTGCACTGGCCATATTGTACGCCAGGCACATAAGTGGGTTGACCTGTTCCCGAAGATTTCCAGGTCGCCTCCTGTTTTTTCTGCCGCCATTCGTTGCCTGCTGCTTCATTGCAGCGAAACTCCGGCACGGCAGCGCATCCATTGTATTCGGGGTACCCCAATATCCAGATGCGGTCCCTCTGGTGAGGCGCACTAATGTAGGAAGCCGGAATGCAGTGCCATTCCGTGTTATACCCGAGCGCGGCCAGGTCTCCGAGAACGTCCCCAAGCCCCCGTCCAAGCAAAGCTGAGACGTTTTCCACGATTGCGTATCTGGGTCGTACTTCGCCAATAAGACGGGCGAATTCGCGCCATAAACTCGACCTCTCGCCTTTAATCCCTGCGCCAGCCCCGGCAACGCTGATGTCTTGGCATGGGAATCCGCCGCAGATGAGGTCAACGGCAATTCCATCTGCCAGCAGTCGGTTGGAGGTGAGTTCTCGGACATCATCATAGCATTTAATATGTGGCCAGTGCTTTGCGAGGATGCGCCGGCAGTATTTGTCTATTTCGCAGAACGCGACTGTCCGCATTCCGGCGCGTTCAAGCCCAAGGCTAAAACCTCCAATTCCGCTAAAAATATCAAGTACGTTCATTTTCGATTTCGCTTTGCAGCCTGAAAACACTTCTTTAATTAACCGCCCCGGCCAGGATATTTTTTATATCGCAAGATTTCCTTGACGGTCGTTGTCGCAAACAGTGATGTAGTTTTCCACCCACTTTTCAACGAACTCAATTTTTGTGGCGTTTGAAAAGTGTTTCTTGCCAAACCCCCAATAGCTTAAAAAGTAGCTTTTTCCCATGTCGACAAAAAGTAGGCTATTTGCTGGTGTTAATCTTTTATTTGCAATCTTTACGATGCTTTCTACTTGTTGTTTTTTTGTCATTTTAGTTTCCTCCCTCAAATCTTGGCCGGGGCTTAACCGCCCCGGCTCGGCTTTATCACTTCTCCTAAATCTCTCTGATTGAGCTTGCTACATACTTCATGCTTCGTCCCTAAACCCTCCAAGGCTGGCCGCTATAGAATCAGAAATCATATCCCCAACACCACTGGCGCCCTGCACGGAATTTTCGATATCATCAAACTCTAACTGATTATCAAAAACAAAACAGGAATCTTGAGATTGCATTCCGCCATCATTCTCCTCCAGCCAGTCACAAATAGCGTTGGCAATCACGGTGGCCTTCCTGCGGCCTGCATCGTTAAGTACCTGTGCTGCTTTTCTGTGACGTGGGTCGGCCTCATTAAATTTAATGGAAAACCGCATGCTATTCTTCTTCAAACAATCACATCCAATCAAGCTTGTGCTTTTTGCTTGTCATAAATTATCTGATAGCCTTTAGCGTTAGCGTGTGGGTCATTTACGAAAAGGGGCTTAGAAGCTATTCTATCCTCCTCAAGATATTCCCTAAATAATATAGAGCCACCACCCACAAATACCGTCCTGTCCTCTATTAAATCCAGCCCAGCCGAAGCCACATGGGAAATGAGGCTGGATGCAAATATCCGCGCCTGTTCCTTCACCATCTTCGAATGCCTATGCCCTTCCACCTTTGGGTCGTTTTGCAGGATGCTTTCAATTGTAATCTCGGCAATATCCCTGGCCCCTGTAGCCCTAACCTGCTCATTGATTTTTTGGAAAAACAGATTTATACCGCTATACATAGAAGTGCAGACATCCATATTCACTTTGTGGTTGACAAGCTGCATACAGTCTACCGTATACCCTCCAATATCTATTATGTTGACTATCTGATAATCCTTTATCTGGTCAAACACAGTCAGTGCGGCCGCATAAGCTTGTGGGAATGCCTGCGCGCCTACGATTTTAATATTGAACGGAACTTTATTAAACCAAAAGCTAACCTGGCCCCTATTCAGAAAATACCTTTCAAAGTTTTTGTACATCGCTTTGAAATGCAGCGGGGGCAGGCCAATTAGTAATTGTATGTCAATAACTTCCCCAGGCTCTGGCTTATCGTCGCTTTCGAAAATTTCCTTCCCGATAGCAAACAGCGTCAATATGAAGTAGCTTTCGTCGCTGGCCTTGTCATTTCGCTGGCCTAAAAGCCTATCCGATAGGCTGTACTCTTTTTCTTTGTAGCTAAGCACATCGCTATCCATAGACGGCAAATGGCTGCTCTCAATATACCCCGCCGGAAAGGCGACACCAGGAGTCTTAATCATCCTATTGCCATGGTCGATTGAAATAATTTTGTTCATGTGAACCCTCCTCAAATTTCTTATTAGAAAATACAATGCGTATTATGTGCGTAATGTAAGCGTATATAATACGCCCTAGCCTTGCTAGGAACTTACATTACGCATTATATGCGCAATGTAAGCGTATATAATGCGCCTTAGCTTTATACGCTTTATATGAGTATACAATACGCTTTTAATACGCATTATAATATTTAATATTACCCATGTCAATAATCGCCTTTAAATTTTAATCCCCTATATCCACGGACTTACCCACAGTAAAAAAGCTTGACGCTATGAGCGCCATGGTTTACCCTTCATGCAATATTCGAGGAGAGAAATCATGCCAGAGGTAAACCACATCTCAGTCCCGCGCTATGTATACCGCTCTGTCGAGCGTGCTTTGGCTACGGCCAAAAACCGCGCACGTTTAGCAGCCAGGCGGGTAGAACGCCTGGAAGACACCCTGGCCACCATGCGTACAGGCAAGAATGGCGAGGGGGCTAATGATAACGATAAACGTAATGGCGATGATGAAGATGAAGAGCAAGAAGAGGATTAGGCTACCGCGCCGTCCTGTGCCTCGGTGAAATCGCCATCAATGTATGTGGATTGCACATCACACATATTATCGCTGATGTCACGCCTTATGGCTTCATCGGCGGACATAGCCCGCGCCGTATCACTCTTCAAAGGAGCAAGCTTTAAGACGCGCTTAAGCACAGTCTTTTTAGCCATCTCCTCAAAATTGGTAGCCCATGGCCCGCTGCTAACTGTCTGTGAATACCTATTCGCATGGGTACGGATTTCGTCTAAGGTCATAACATCGAATCCGTACCCGCCCTCTTTCGTCTTAAAAAGGGCATAGACATTAGTGGCTGCGCCCCTGTCAGCCTTCGCAGGGACATGCCTTAACAACGGCTCCAGGCCAAAGGCATACTCAAAACAATCATTTTCGCACACAACCTGGCTCTGTATGACGTTCACTTCTCCGCCCCGGTATGCCAAATCCACTAAACCCTTCCAGCCAAGCTGAAATTGGCATTCCACCCGGCCAGTTTTCTTGTTGTGATATGGTATAAGGTAAGCCTGCCCTAATGGCGTATTGGGTTCAACTCCGAGCTGCGCGGCGGTCATCATAGCACCCAGAAAACTCTGCGGGCTGCATTCCGCCAGCCTGGGATTTGCAGAAAGGGCAGACAGCACAATACGCATAAACCTTTCCGGCGTAATCCCGGACGGCAAAGCCCTAACAATCTCCTTCTCCATTTTCTTGACGTATTGCTGTATGGTCTGCGGCCTGTCAGTGGCAGGGGCATTACGCTCCAGCGCTGCATCCTGTATAGGGGTCTTAACTGACATCGCTGCCCCTCCGTTTGATTTCAAATTTCCTGAAATGCGAAACCCTCCAGTATCCAGACAAATCTAACCCTGGATTATCAGTAACGTATCTTTTGCTGTCAAAGCTGCTGCGGCTCTGGCCCTTCCAACTTACCAAATACCCGCCGCATATCCCGCATTCGCTATTCCCTAAATCCTCCATCAACTTTTGCTTAATTCGTTCCATCTTTTGGCTTATTGAGCCGGCTTCGGCCTTAAGCTCCATATATTCATCCAAAAGCCCATCACAGCCTACCAAATCCACGCTGCCATCGTTACTGTCGGCATAGATGGCCTGTAATGTATCAGCCGTTGATGGCATTCCGTCCACCGGCGGCGGCATATCAGTTGCCACGTATCCGAAAAATTCCTCTTCCTTTGCCATAAGCGCATCAATCTCGCCCTCAACAGTCTCACTGCGCTCTATCTCATAGGTATAAAAATCTTGGTTCATCACCAACACAGCCAGGTACCATTTGTCAGCCCCGGTAACAGCCATATAGTGCAGGCATTGCGCCCAATACTGCACTGGAAATTCCCCGGCCTTAAATTTTTTGAGGTTGAGGACGCTGGTTGTCTTGCACTCCAGCCCGGCATTCTCACCAACAACCCAACGGTCTATAGAAGCATGGGCGAAAGGGTAACGCGGATTATATAAAAGCGCATTCTCACGCCGCACACGCTTTCCCGTCTCGTCCTGCCATCTCCAAGCTACGTAGCTTTCCAAATCCCGGCCCTGCCGCATATTTTCAGTATCTCTAATCTCCGGCAACCGCCCGGTCTTCTGCGCCCAGGCCTTATAGGGGCTGCACCATTGGTTTAGATGGACGATTGCAGAAGCATCAGATCCCCCTATAGTCTTCCTTCGTCTTGCCAGCCATTCATCATGCGGCATTTCAGAGATAGGCACACGCTGTATATTTTTCAAAACTCCTCCTTAACATCCGATAACCTGCTATAATAGGGAATAGCCCTAGCCTCTCCCACTGCGAATGTGGCGCAGGCTACTCCATTTGAAGCAGAGTTATGCAACATGAAAACGATTGCACACAGCAAGTTTAAAGGAGGCGTTATTTTATGGCTACAGGCATAACAATCATCGGCAGGGAATGGATACCCGACCCGACGGAGCCAAATGGCCGCAAGGAGGTCATAACATATAGCGTAGCAAATTCCGCATTAATCGACTCAATCCTCACGGTATACCCTGGCACAGGGAACGGCTCTTTCGCGCTATGCTTCCCTGAAGGCGTCTGCAAAAATCTAATTGACGGGGAGTGGGTATAATGGCAGGGTTCAGCCCAAGCACTTATGCAGCGTTATTAAATGGTGCTAAAGGCCCACCTGGCCCGCCTGGCCCACCTGGCCAAAATGCGGTATCTAATATTACCGCACGCGGCATTTGGGACTCACAAATCGAATACATACAAAACGATGTTGTCACATGGTATAACGGCACATCGAACAATTCATACATCGCCATAGCTGAAAGCGTACCTATCGGGATAGACCCATCTGATAACGTGAATTGGGCGTTGTTTGTAATGCAAGGCCCTCAAGGTGTTGCAGGCCCATTAGGTGAGTCTGGACCACCTGGGCCACTTGGCCCACCAGGCCCTCCTGGCCCGCAAGGTGAAAGTGCAGTAGCCAATATTTCTGCACGCGGCATTTGGGATTCGCAAGCTGAATACGCACAAAACGATGTCGTCACATGGTATAACGGCACATCTAGTAACTCTTACATTGCCATAGCCGAGAGCGTACCTATTGGTGCAAGCCCAGCTGATAACATAAATTGGGCGTTATTTGTAACGCAAGGCCCTCAAGGCTTTGCAGGCCAATCCGGCTCACCGGGCCAACCTGGTCCGCCTGGTCCGCCTGGCCCGCAAGGTGAAAGCGCAGTAACTAATATTTCTGCACGCGGCGTTTGGGATTCCCAAGCTGAATATGTACAAAACGATGTTGTCACATGGTATAACGGCACGTCTAATAACTCCTACATCGCCATAGCTGAAAGCGTACCTATTGGGGTAGACCCATCTGATAATGTGAATTGGGTGTTATTTGTAACGCAAGGCCCTCCCGGCCCACAAGGTTTACCAGGGCCTATCGGCCCACAAGGAACATTCCCTCCAGCATCCGATACCGTGCGTGGCGGCGTGCGTTTGGTGTGGAATGCCGCCACTGGCATTCTGGATATTAGGACGGATTAGGGGGTGGCAACATGCGGAATCTACGCATAGACGGCGATAGAAACCCTGATATTGTCCGCTTCAGGGGCATTGACGTTCATCAAGTCCGTTTTAATGGTATTCCTGTTTGGGTGGGTGTGCGATTTGGTGCAAATTTGCCCTCTACAACATTTGCTGCCATGCCTACAACTTCCAACCTGCTTAACCCGACCCAAGTTCAATTAAACAATATGGCTGTTAACCAAACTGCCCGGTTCACATACAACGGCACTGCCGTTATTGGCAGCGGTTCAATCGTAAGCAGGACTATCCCTGCTAATAGGCGTTTACGCTTCCAGTTGTGGGGCGGCGGCGGGGCTGTCAGCAGCGGGGTCGGCGCTGTCACCGGCGGATATAGCAGCGGGGAATTACAATTCCCCAATTCCGTTACGCCTATATTCTTTTCCGTTGGGGAGCAAGGTTATCACCATCGTCCCGGAAGCATACCTGCTGGCTTGGTTGCCGGTAACCCTCAAGCGTCATTCCTTACGCCTAGGACTTTTGGCGGCGGCGGCGGGACTTGGGTACATACCGGCGCTACTATAATTTCCGGCCAAGGTGCCGGTGCTACAGATATCCGTGTGCTGAGCAATGATATATATCACAGGATTATTGTTGCTGGCGGCGCTGGTGGTGCTGGCAGTGCAACGGTAACCCTGCCCCTGGCCGGCAGTCATATAAGGGGCGGCGGTACTAACGGTGGGAATGGAAGTTCAACTGCGGCTGGGGCAACCCAAAATGGTACAAACGCCTGGCTAAACAATCAGCCCGGCGGGTTTGGCCTTGGCGGCGGCGTTATGACCTCGCAAAATGGCGCGCGAAGTTCTGGCGGTGGTGGCTGGTTTGGTGGGCGGATGAACACAGGCACTGCATCCGGCGAAGGTGGGAGTGGTTATGTGCTGTTAGCCAACACCGCTAAGCCGGAAGGGTATTTTGCAGATTGGCCGAATTGGGTGTTGGAGAATGCAGGTAGCATAAACCCCACAGGTAGTCATACGACTTGGGGTAATGGCCTAATTCTTTTGACAAGATTAGCGTGATAATGAAAGGAATAGTTCAGACACGATTGTACTTAGAAGGCCATTGCTTGGGCAGCGAAACCATAGATAGGTGAACATCTATGACTCGTCCAATTTTGCCGATATATATACATACTATGACCGGAGGTGCTTATGAAACTAGGGCTTTTTGAGGAAATTGAGATTAATAACTTTCTAACTTGGGATTTTTTAAGTACTTTTGGTGGCTCAATAGTCGCAGTTGTCGCCTTAACACAAGTCATAAAAAAATACATCAACATTGACCCCAAGTACATAGCATTAGCTTTATCATTCATAATCATGCTCGTAAATCAAATAAGCATACTACAGGATTTCAGACTGGAAAGCTTTGTAATCTCCATATTCAACGCCCTGATTGTGACAGGCATGTCTATAGGGATTTTCGAAACAGTCATAAAAGGATTTCAGCGAAGGTTCATGGAAACCCCCGATAGCAAGGAGGCACAATGATTTGACAAAGACAAAAATATTTATTGATGCAGGCCACAACCACAGCGGCTGGAACACAGGCGCAGCCGGAAACGGGATGAGGGAACAGGATATCACCTTCGATGTGTCAGCAGGACTAAGCCGCATACTTAGTGCCGCAGGCTGCGGGACAAAGCTTTCCCGGCCAACTATGGAAACAAATCTAGGCCGGGACAATGCAAGCTCCATTAACACACGCTGGCAAATGGCCAACGACTGGAACGCGGACTACTTCATCAGCATACACGTAAACGCCGGCGGCGGCACCGGGGCCGAAACCTTCATAGCCGCCACAAAGCAAAATGACCGGGCTTTTGCCCAAACCGTTAACGATACCTACGCGGAGTCAATCGGCATCCGTAACCGTGGCGTAAAGCTGGACAGCAGCACCGGACACGGTTCTCTTGGCGTGTTACGCAGCACAGGGATGCCTGCGATTTTGCTAGAGCTTGCCTTCATAGACAGCCCCACATCTAACCCGGATGTGAACCTTTTACGGAGTAGCCGTGACGATATGGCCCAGGCCGTAGCAGAAGGCGTTTTGAGGTTCCTCGGAATTAATGCCAACGCCCCACCTGCGTCACCCACACCAGCACAGCCTGGCAACTTTCCCATCGCAGCCGAAAATATCCAAAGGATGGTAAGCCTAGGCGTAATAAATTCCCCCGATTTCTGGCAAAGTGCAGACGGAATCCAATGGTTAAACGAGCTTATGGCAAACGCTGCACAGCCTGGCATACTGGACCCAAGGGTATCAAATGGCATATCAGGCCGTGAAGATGCCTTTGATGCAGCCTTGGAAGTGATGAGGGATGCAGGCATAGTCAACACACCGGACTACTGGCGCGGCATAGCCAGTGGCGGCAATGTCCCCCACATCGACAACCTCATAGCGAACATGTCCAACCGCGCCCGGATTGTCCTTGAAAAAATCACCCACGCGGAAGCGCAAGGAGAACCATTTGAGGGCCAGGTAGCAGTGGCAGAGGTCATACTAAACCGCCATCGCAGCAGCCGCTTTCCGGACGGTATTTACAATGTCGTATTCCAGAACGCCACAAACAGCCAAGGCGTATTAACCTATCAGTTCACTCCGATACCAAACGGCGCATATGCAAGAGCTAAGCCCAGCGATTCAGTGAAACAAGCAGTGACCCAGGCTCTGGACGGTTCAAACTTCACCGAAGGCGCGTTGTTCTTCCGGGGAATCAAAGGCGCGGAAGGTAGCTGGCATGAAACTGCGCTAAGGCCACTGGTGGACATTGGCGGCCATAGGTTTTTTACTAACTAAATAATCAAAAAGGTAAGGGCGGCTAAATGCCGCCTCCTTCTTTATAGCTCTTTTTTCCATTCTTTAGGTATATCATCGTTATCAGCGCCTGCTTCAATTTCTTTGAGTACAATCTGCTTAACCTCGGCCTGCCCAAGGACAGTATCAACCGGAATTTTAATCCCCCTAGACGGTGCGCCGCTCATAAATATCTGCTTTGGTGTTTCAAGCCGCATAGCGCCGCTAAGGTTTTTAAGAACCTTGTTGTAGTTGATTGCCCAGGCTGTCCCCCTTAAAACGTCATTGCGTATTTGGACACTGCTATTTGCGATATAGACCCACTGCCCATCGGTTAAAATCCCAAATTTTCTAATCTCTATTTGGGCTGAACTGCGGTCTATATGCCTATAGTCCTCACTACGACTACGGCCGCTAGCAATATGTATCAAATCTTGCATCAGTAAATCATAATATATAGGCCTATCAATGCCAATTTGTATTCTAAGTTTATGCTGCAATAAAAGGGTTAGGCAGCGCATGGAGTCGGTTTGCTCAAGCTCTTCGCGCTCTACTTCCCAATCAATGCCGGAGATAATCATGTCAGCCTGTTCAACAGTTGGAACATCGTCAAGCTGGGCGCACCAAGCGCCGGCTAACAAAGTACCATATTGGTCTCCGCTTCTATTCCCACCAAGCTTTAATGCCATTCTTGCTTGAAAGATATCTACAGCCTTAATTATATCAATTATCCTATTGTAGCCGCGCATTAGTAAGCGCTCTGGCGTGTCGTCTGTGATTATATCCTTGTAGGCTCTGTTTATCTGTTCAAAACGAGCAAGGCCTTCCTCCGACTTGTCCGCTATTAAACTAAGCATTGCCACTCTTGTCCTGTCTGCTTGATTGTCAACAGCTGGCTTTATTGATGCAAAACAAAAAGAGGAAGTAGCGTTGTATTTAACTGCGTTGCCACTTGAAGAGCCCTTTAAAATAGCGGCTTTTGTCCGTGAACTTGCTTGGCGCATTAATTCAACTACGGCAACCATATTCTCTTGCGTCCTCGTGTTATCGCTTTCAGCTTCATCGAAAACAACAGGTAAAGCATCGTTTTTCATCTCGTGGCGAAGTCCCGCTTCTGTTGAGTTTGATTTGGCGTAAAAGTGCATCGGCCCTAGTAAGCATGTTACAATATTTTCCAAGAGCCAACTTTTGCCAGTACCCGCCTCACCGTAAATCCATATATGTGGCCGCCAAAGCATCGCCCCGCATATGGGCGCTAAAAAAATCCATCCAAGCAAAAAAAGTGCTGACGAATCACGCTCCCACGGAAACTTACAGAGCAATTCATATATCTTGATACCCTCTTGCGCTGTGAGTGGGATATGTGATTTAATATCAATAGGGGGTCGGGATTCATATAGATGGCGGCTTTTGAAGTCAGTTAGTCCAAACTTTTCTTTACCGTCAATTATTGAGTCACCCATGTGGAGGATATATCTATTGCCGTCCTGCCACATGCCGCGCCCCCTACTTGATTCAATTTTATAATATCCGACTTCATAGGCAATACTTATCAATGTCCGCGCTATGTAAGGGTAAGGATTTTTGCATTCTGATTTATCCGGATGCATTGCCTGAAAAAACGAAAAAGGCGCAACCGCGTTCATATACGCTTCTGACATGTTATTGTGTTTGAAGTAGACTAAACCCCTCCCGCGCTTGTTATAAAAATACAGCCATACAACCCCATCGTTATGTTGGTAGCCGAGCAGGGTATAAAATTCGTTATTGGTCAGCATTGCTTTGACTGATGGCTCATTATCATTAGCAGCAAGCGGAGGGGGCGGCTCAGGCTTCCTTGCATGTTCTTCTATAAAAGCGATTAGGTTATCTATCTTTGGCGCTGACCGACCATCGCTAAAAGCCCCGCGAATAGCGTCGGCCACGTCCCATTTGTCAGGATAATCATCAGATATGACCATCACCGCGCCGCCACACTGCTCAGCTATATAGCTCATAGCCTTGTAAGCCTGGCGCTTCTCAAATGGCTTTATATTCCCCTCTTTATCCTCTTCCTTATCGTTATCCGGCCAGCACACAACATCGCGCCCCTTGAGCAGCCCCACATCCATATTTCGATAGTTTGCTTTCCCACCACAAAGCGAAACAACAACCCATCCCTTATCCCTCAGGGCTTTCTGCGCTAAATCGCATTTAACTTCACCCTCAACTAGCAAGACACGAGCATTGGGGTTCTTGGCAAGCATTTCCAGCCTATAAAAAGGTCTCAGCCACTCTAGTTTATAACTTCGGGGCGTTTTGAGCCTTTCACGCCATTCAAAAGAGCCATTAGGCTTCCGCCACAAAGACAGGGGGCGTAGTGCCTTCTTTGGCATGTCCGGGCCTCTTTCTTCCCGCGCATAATAGAAAAGTAAATTGCCATCTTGGTCTCTATAATCTGCATAGAAGTCTATCTTGCGGTAAATCGGATTCCCATAATCATCCCTCCCACCATACATGTTTACTGGCCGATTTGGTGCGTTATCAGGCACAGGCATTATAAATTGCGGCGGCCCACCTTCGGGCTCTGTTGGCGGCGTTTTTTTAGGTGTCACATTCAGTGACGAGCTATGGGGGATGCTGTACCGCTCGACTAGGTCATTGGCAGCCTCTTTATAGTCTATGCCTTTTATAAATCCCCAAAGCGATATAAGGTCACGGCCGCTATCTCCGCTTGCGAAGTCATGCCAAGCCCCGGTTTCTGGATTCACTGAAAAACTGTTGCGATTTTTGTCAGTCCTGTTTGGGTTAAGGAACCAATACTCTCCGCTCTTAAATTCGCTGCCCCCGGGAATCATCTCATGTGCATATCTCTTGATGTCCGAATGAAGAAAAACCTTTATATCATCGAATGAAACGTACTTTGGCTTACTGCTCCTCTTTGGCACATTCCGCCCTCCTTTCGTATTCTTCGACCATTTGTCTGATTAGTACAGCGGAAGCGTATGGCACAGGATGAAGTCCTCTTGCCCATCTTTGTGGAGTTATCGGTGAGATATTCAGCCGCCTGGACATTTCTGTATATGAAATACCCATTATGGCGCATGACACCCTAAATTCCGTAGCTGTCATAAACAACAACCTCCAATTCTAGTACTTTTTGTCTAAATTCAAATCGAAATGCTTTATTTACTCATTATGATGCATTATATCTTTATGCAAATAATTGTCAAGCACTTTCTTACGTTCTTACGCTTTGCATTCAAAAACGTAAGAACGCAAGACCCCATTACTACGGCATTTCTTACGTTTCTTACGTTTCTTACACCTGTCACAAGACACACACACGCACGCACGCACGCACGCACGCACGCACACGCACGCACACGTATGTATATATAAACGTAAGAAACGTAAGAAACGTAAGAAATGCCTTATTTATAGGCCTAATTGCCCTTACGTTTTCAAATTTCCCCTTTTAAAAACGTAAGAAACGTAAGAAATCCCATTATTCTGCCGATTACAGCAAAGAGAATTGACTGCAAACGCATTCAGTAGTATTATTACGCAAACACAATAAGGGGCAAGGATGAAAATCGCGGTTCCTCCTGCGAATCTCACGCCAATCGGGTGCGAAATGC
>Ga0123355_10007038_pt1 | contig 16764 bp, 18 predicted proteins | sample TergutEmb28metaG_3_FD_89872 | JGI IMG/M metagenome (GOLD analysis project Ga0123355, IMG submission 89872) | Embiratermes neotenicus P1 segment gut microbial communities from Petit-Saut dam, French Guiana - Emb289 P1 | ecosystem: Host-associated > Arthropoda: Insects > Digestive system > Gut ...
GGGTAAAATTTTGCGATTAGGCTTGCGTTTGATTCTCATTAAACGAACAAAGTCGTCATTTAACGAATCGTCACGCACATCAAATCCAAGCCACATACCATCATGCAAAATGCTCGTTTCATCATAGTGTTTCCGCATTGATTCGCTAAAACATTCCCGTTGTTCATCGAACTTATCCCGCTCATTTTTGCCTAGCGTAATACTGACAATAAAGAAATCTTTGCGCAAACATAACGTGATAAGTGATTTGCCGCCCCGCTTGAAGCACAAAATATTATAATGTTTGTGAGTTGGTTTGCCCTCTGCCCATATTTCGTCTATTTCGTAATAAAAGCGAATATGACCAACTAAATTTTCCCAAGCATCACTTGCCTCTCCTAATATTGCCTTAACTTCGCTGTAAGGTTTGGTTTGTCTATCCATTACAATACTCCTTTTCTACTATCGGAATAAAAATATCCTGCTGAAACTTGCCTGACTTTTTTACAATATCCCAGGGCAAAATTTCTTCTAACATTTCATGTCGTTGAGCATCTTGCTTATAATCATTGCTGTTGTTTACCCATTCCTTTAAAAGCAGAAGTGTTTCGTCCAAATTTTCAAAAAAGGTGGATGCAACTGCGTACAGGCCGCCGGGCAAGCGTTCATCTGTGTATGGGGTTTCGTTTTTGTAACCATCTGGGATTTTTATAAGCATCAGCCATTCGCCTCCCGTTTCCTGGCGCATGAAACAATCTCTCATACCGGGAGTTGGCAAAAGCCCGTAGTTTATAAATAAGTTTTGCATTTTATCTTCGTCCAAGTTTTCAGCTTCACCTGTTTTATAGCGGGAAGATAATACCCGTATAGGCGGCAAACGAATAAGCCGCACATCTCGTAATCTTGTAGCATCACGGCTCACTTTAGACAATTTCTCAAATGATACGGCTTCTGTTTCTTCTACAAGTGCAAGCCGTTTTTCCGTTTCTTCGTAAAGTAAAGTTATCGCAGATATTTTTTTAATGCCACTTAGTAACATTTTATGAAGGAAATCATCAACCAGGTGGCGCAATTCTGATAAAGCCGATATTTCCCCATCAAGTGAGTCCAGCTTGTCCACAAATGCTTGAATTAATGTCGATGTGTTCTCTCTTTCAAAAATCGCAGTAATATCTTTGATTGGGATTTGCAGTTTGCGTAAAATAATAATTTGCCTAAGTCTTTCCAATGCAGCGGCATCGTAATACCGCTGTGTGCTGTCAGGGCGATGGCTCCATAATAAACCTTTTTCTTCATAGTATCGCAAGGTTCTACTGGACAGGCCAAAATCTTCCACAACTTTGTTAATTCTAATTAAATCCACAAATGCGCCTCCTTTTTGCCATTATACAAGTTGACGCACCGTCAATGTCAATAGTTTCATTAAAACTAAGTTACGGTTATTGGCTGCTAAGTTGCATTTTATATAATCATAAGAGTGCTATAATGTAACTGGAGGTGATGATAATTGAAATACGAGATTCATGAGGGCTTTGATAATATAGAGGTAATTATCAAGTGCCCCCAAATTACAGACGAAATTCGCAGAATGGAATTGCTGCTACAAGGGTACGAACGGCAGATTTTTTGCAGTAAAGATGGTGTGACACACTTAATTAACAAGCAAGACATTCTTTATTTTGAATCTGTAGACAAACGCTGTTTTGTCTACACCACCGGCGATGTGTACGAAATCTTTTTAAAACTATTTGAAATTGAAGAGTTGCTTACAGATGCGGGGTTTTTAAGAAATGCAAAGTCTCAAATACTAAATATTGCAAAAATAAAATCCCTTTGTCCGGATTTTGGCGGCAGAATAGAAGTAGTTATGGACAATGGAGAAAGGCTTATTGCCTCAAGGCAATACGCAAAATTGTTAAAAGAAAGGTTGGGTTTAAAATGAAAAAGTTAATAGATTTTGTTATGCCTCTTAAAATGTTTGCATCAGCAATATTTTCCGGGTTTATGATTTTGTATATGGTTAGTGGCGTTGCATATACCCATGCCATAGGCGAAGATTTTACCTATGCTGTACCCTTTGTTTTTGTGCTACAGGGGTTGTTGCTTGCGGCTCTTATTTCACTTTTGTGGGGTATATTTTTTAGCGATGTAATAATAAAAAAATGGAGATGCTTCTCCAGGCTGATTATTTTTTCTGTTTCGCTAATGGTATTGATGGCAGTGTGTGTGATAACATTTGTTGCAATACCTACAGACTGGGCAAATTTATGGCTTATTACAAATAGCATTATAGGCTTAGGCCTTATCATATTTGCCATTATAAACGAAGTGCGCTTAAAAGCTACAGGCAGACGATACACGGAAATATTAAATAACTATAAGGTGGAGCAGTTTCTTGACACATAAAAAAAAGTCAGCCCCCGAACTATTATCGGAGGCTGACTTTTTTAATCTCTTTGCCGCACAGACCCCATGCCTGCAATACTTCGGCTAACATATGGGTTGCCTATATACCGCACTGTACCAGTGCCGGCAATTGTAATATCCAATGTATCAGAAACCGCAATATCAACCGTGCCTGCGCCTGTAACATTAACTGTGGCGTTTTCTGTTTGCAAATTTGCGGCGTATATTTCTCCTGCGCCGGATATAGATATACTTGCAGATGAAGCGGTACCATAAACGTCAAAATCTACTGCGCCTGCAGCTTCGATGCTAAGATTGTTTACATCTACTATAAGCTTGCCGGATGCGGCTCCGCTTACACCAATAGACAGCCTATCTACAGAAATTTCGTCCCAATCTTCCATTGAAGCTGCGCCACCAAATCTGGCAAGGCTAAGATATGGGGCATAAATATATATTCGAGGCGTATAATATCTAGCTGTTCTAAAAGATCGGTTAGAATCTATATGCAGAATATCATTACGCACACCAACATTTAAATAATCAAACAAATTCTCTTGCATTTGTATGGTTACGCTGCTTGTATCGGAATGTCTGTAGACCACAACATAAGCACCGTCAATATTAATGCCGGTAAAATCCAGAACTGTAAAGTCACGCGATATCACAGGGCCTGTGCCTTGTACTGCATTGCCCGGGAAATTATCCAGTGAAACCATTAGGCAACCGCTAAAAATTACCATAATCCCAGTAAGCATACAAATCATTATAAGTTTTTTCATTTTTTATGCCCTCCTATCCATTAGGTATGCTGCTGTAAAAAGAAGAGCAAGAACTTGCACCAGCAACAATGAAATTATTAAAACAAAATGCCACGCAACCGCTTGGTATAATGTAATATTAAACAGGATGCCAAATCTGTTTAGTTCCCCAAATGGCAGCAGCACTGCGTTAACCCAGCTTAGGCCGAAAAGTACAGCAAATGTTATTATAACAGAGCAAAGCTTACGCAAAGGAACTCGTGAAAGCACAGTGTTGGTAATTGCATAGCCAAACACTGTAGCAGATAACAGCAATGCATAAAACAGTATAAGCATAATAATTCCGTATAGGACATTCCATGTAATTTCAAAGCTTGCATGGTTTGCCAAAACGGATCTAAGACTTTCGCCCTGGGTTACGGTTACAGACAAAATAAGAACGGATAATATGCCAAGCCCCACACTAATACCATCCAGGATCAAAGATGGAATAAGCCAACCGAAAATCTTTTTCAAAGCTGATATCGGAGTAAGTTTATATAAATAATTGCCAGGGTCTTTAAAAATCTTTTTAAAGTTTGAATCGGTTACATATATACTAACAATAAAAATACCAATTAGACTAAAGGATGCGAAAACTATTCCCACAGTTGCCTGCCAAGTTACATAGGTTTGCATTTGTACAATTGTGCTATCCAAATTATGGGGGGAGTAACTGTTGCTTGCAAAAATTAAAAAGAAAATACTCCCCAGTAAAACTATAGCGAATGCAAGCAGCCGCAAACCAAAGCGATTTCTTACATGATAATACATTTGATTAAACACCGTCGAACACCTCCAAATAAATCTCTTCTATTTTTTTACCTGTTTGTTGTCTCAAAGTTTCGCAATCTTGCTCAAAGGCAATTTTGCCGTCTTTGATAAGCATTATGCTGTCAAAAACCATTTCCACATCTTTAATTAAATGGGTGGACAACAGGATGGAAGAATCTTGGGAATGGGTTGCAATAATGGATTGCAGTACCTTCATACGACCAAGAGGGTCTATACCTCCAAGGGGTTCGTCCAGTAGGTAAAGGGAAGCTTTGCGGGAAAATGTAACCGCCAAGGCAACTCTTTCCTGCATGCCTTTGGATAATTTTTTTATTGAATCATTTAGCGACAGCTGTAAAATTTCCTGCATTTCTTTGGCTTTGTCTTTGTCGTAGTCCGGATACATTTTTTCAAAAAAGGTGAAGGCGTCGGATACTTTCATCCATGAAGGGAACTCTAATTTGTCCGGCAAAAAGGCGATTACCTTTTTAGATTCTGTTCCTCGTTGTGCATTGTTAGGGTAGGTGATGTCTCCCGAATCCGGTGGCAAAAGGCCAGCGATAGTTTTCATAAGTGTAGTTTTACCTGCGCCGTTTGGCCCAAGCAGTCCAACTATTTTGCCTTGAGCAATGGTCATATCCAGGCCGTTCAGTACATGCTTACGCCCAAACCGCTTATTCAGCCCTTTAATTTTTAACACATCCATTATATGTCACCGCCTTTGCTTGTAAAACTATCAAGCTCACTTTTAATTTGGCTATCATTGTACCCAAGAGAGCGCATTTCATCCAAAAACCTTGTTACCACATCTTTTACAATTTCTGTTTTAATTTCCTGTACCATGTTTTGGCCCTCCGAAATAAAGTATCCTGTCCCGCGTTTGGAATAGATCAGTTGCCGCCGCTCCATTTCCTGATAAGCCCGCTGAACTGTGTTTGTGTTAACCTGTAACTGCATTGCAAGTTCGCGAATAGATGGTATACGCTGAGATAGCAGAAGTTCGCCTTTTATAAGTGAGCGGCAAAATTGCATTACAATCTGCTCATATATGGGGGAACGTTCGTCGAACTGAGGGTGCCATAATTCATTTACCGGCATATAAAGTCTCCTTTCGTATTTGTGTACCACCATACTACTACACTAATCGGTTAATGTCAATAGGAAAATACAAATTTTTTGAGAAAATAAAATCCCCCTTATATAACATTAGGTGAATGTTATATAAGGGGACATTCGTATGGGCATGATAATGCCTTATATAGTTTAAATTTTCACCGTCATCCATTTCCCTCGCACAAACCTTGTAAACAACATTGCAAGCCGTGCCCCTTGGTCAAAAATCATAGCTATCCATGCACCTGTCAGCCCCCATCCAAGTGGAACAACCATTAGGAAGCCAAAAAGTGGCCGCATAACGCCTACGGCAATAAGCATGGTTAGGGCTACATAGCGGGTATCTCCGGCTCCGCGTAGGCTGCCGCCCATTACAAGTTGAGACGTTTGTAGGGGCAATATATACGCTAATATCAAAATAAGCCCACCAGCGGTTGCTACAATTTCCGGGTCTGTGCTAAATAATGAAGCAAACTGGAACCGGAATATTATACACAACGTACTTAGTACAGCGGCAACTATAATTGCCAGTCGCATCCCAATTTTACCGTACATACTGGAAAGGTCTGGCCTATCTTTTCCTAAGTTTTGGCCTACAAGGCTGGTAGTTGCGGCGCCAATGCCATCTGCAAAAGTAAAACTTAGCACCATGAGCTGCATGGCAATTATATGAGCGGCGAATGCATCTGTTCCCAGGTTAGCAATTACACGGGCATAGGCGAAAAAGCCAAAACGCAGGCTAACTTGCTCCAGCATTCCGTTTGCGGTTAGTTTTCCTATACTTCCAAACATAGATTTCTCAAAACGCCAATTATCTTTTAGGGTTACACGCAATGGACTGTCCTTGTGCAAAATAGAAGCCAAGGCCAATGAAAAGGCAACGACAGCGGCGATTGCGCGTGCATAGGCCACGCCATCAACTTCTAGGCGTGGGAAGCCGAAACGGCCTTCGATTAAAATGAAATTTAATATTACGCTTACGACTTTTGCTGTAGCATTAACTTTTAATGCTACTTTTGTATTACCTATGGCTCGCTGTGCGACGCAAATGGTCATGGTCATTATCTGGAATACTAAAACTATGTTTGTAATCCTGAAATAAGAAGTGGCTTCGTGAATAGTATCTGGCTGGGCACCGGCTAAAGCCATTAGAGGCCGTGCAAAAATAAATGCAAGCAGTGTAAACTTTAACCCTAAAATGACATTGATAAGTAAGCCGTGCCGCAAGCAGCTACGGGCAGCATCCATTTCTCCGGCACCTTTTTTACGTGCGATAATTGCTGTAAGGGCAATATTTAACGCAAAAAATATGGACAAAATTAGCATTCGCGGCTGGCCTGTTATGCCCACGGCTGTCATAGCTTGGGAGCCCACACGTCCAACCATTACTGTATCAATCATGTCCATTAGTGCAATGCTTACCATTTCAATTACAGCCGGTATGGCTATGCGTAAGGAATTTTTATAGGCTTCCTTTGTAGATGGAATATCTCCCTTGCGCATATGTTCTTTTACTAAATACTCTGTTGAAAAAAGCCGCCTGAAAATGTCCAAATTTACGTCGCCTTTCGGTACATAATATAAAAACTATATGTTAAATTTCACGCCGTCCTTCTAATGCGCGCGAAAGGGTTACTTCATCTACATATTCTAAATCGCCGCCAACGGGAACGCCATGTGCGATACGTGTTACTTTAACCCCCGTTGGTTTCAAAATTTTGCTGATATATAAAGCAGTTGCTTCCCCTTCAACGTTAGGGTTGGTAGCGATTATAACTTCCTCTGTGTCGTTGGATTGCAAGCGTTTCAACAACGAGGCAATTGTTAAATCGTTAGGGCCTATCCCATGCATTGGAGATATTGCCCCGTGAAGCACATGGTACAAGCCATGAAATTCCCTTGTGCGTTCGTAAGCTGCCATATCACGAGGGTCCTCTACTACCATAATTATTTGGGGATTGCGCTTTACATTTGCACAGACTTGACAGGGGTCTGTGTCTGTTAAATTACAGCATAGGGAACAATACCGCACATTACGTTTTGCAGAAAGAATTGATTCTGCCAATGCTTCGGCTTTATCTGTTGGCAAATGAATAATATAAAAGGCGAGTCTTTGTGCAGACTTGCCTCCTATGCCGGGTAAGCGTGACAGCTCTTCAATAAGGCGGGCAACATGTCCTCCGTATATATGGTGCATTTAAATAACCTCCGAATTGCTATACTAAAACAACCCGGGTAAATTCATGCCGCCGGTTATTTTTGACATTTGAGTATTTGCAGCTTCTTCCATTTGGCGAATGGCTTCATTAACTGCGGAAATTACAAGGTCTTGAAGCATTTCTACATCGTCCGGGTCTACAACATCCGGGGAAATTGTCAAATCTGTAATTTGCTTCTCGCCATTGATAGTCACTTTTATTGCACCGCCGCCAGCGGATACTTCCAGACTTTTGTTTACTAAGCTTGCTTGCATTTCTTCCATTTGTTTTTGCATTTTTTGTGCTTGCTTCATCATTTGTTGAATGTTCATGCCGCCACCGGGCATTCCTTGAAATCCTTTTGGCATATAATATGTCCTCCTAAATTTATTTTCACTTAGTTGTATTATACTTCATTTCCTATGGAATCCCAACTGTCGTTGTCGCCTTGTGTTGGTTCTACTAAGGAATCCCAGCCCTCATTGGAGGTAACAGCAGGTACGGATTCCACAGACTCCTCGGTATTTGCCAATTCATCCGAAATTGCTTCCGGTTCTGGCGTTTCTACGGGGTCTGCAGGGGTTATCCAATCTGCTGGAATGGTTTGTTGCTCTGGTTCCGTCTTTGGTTCAAATCTGTTTCTTGCCTCTGGTTGCTGCACTTTTGGTTTATTGTACCCTTCCCGCACAACAAAGGCAAGGTTTGGTGGTGTAGATAAATTAAATTTTTCTGCAATTGCTTCCCGAATAGAAGCTTCTTTAGGTTTTAATATGCTGCGCATTGTTTCGTTGTTAATGATTATTTCCAGCACTCCGTCATTGTTTTCCATGCCGCATTGGGCACATTGGGAGCGCATTGGGTTAGGGAAATTATTACACATGGCATCCCAACCATCGGCTATTTTGTCAAGTATATCCGGGGTTGTGTCATCATAGGTATTTGGGGACTGCGGGGTAGGGGGCTTATCAGCAGGCTTTGCTATAGGCGTCATTGCAGGGCTTTCAATGGGTATATATATAGTTTCTGCTTTAGGAATGCATAGACGCAAAGCACAAACCTCTAATGCAGTACGTGCATGTGGGGCAAAACGCATTTCACGCAATGTCTCAGAAAACACATGAATATATTCCATCAACATTTGACTTGGCACATGCTTACCTTGTTCCCGTAATTTTTCTGCAATTTCCCCAGAAAAATCTACAGCGTTTGGGTCATTTACTAAACTTGTAACCAGCACATCACGGAAATGTCGTACTAAATCTGCAGCAAATTGGCTTGCATCGCGTCCACCATCCATGGCTTTGTCTATGACGTTCATTATCTTGCTGCTGTCACGGGCGGCAAGAGCATAAGTGAAGTCAAACAAACGGGCACGGTCTACAGCCCCTAACATATCCAGCACTTGATTGTATGTCAGTTTAGAATCCCCAAGGCTTAGGCTTTGGTCAAGCAAGCTTAAAGCGTCACGCATTGCCCCGTCGGAATGATATGCAATATAATCAAGGGCAGTTTCTTCAAATTCTACATTTTCTTCCTGCAAGTATTTTTTCATGGTGGCAATCATGTCGGTTACAGAAATTCGCCTGAAATCATATCTTTGACAGCGTGATAAAATTGTAGCAGGCAGTTTTTGCGAATCTGTTGTGGCTAAAATAAAAACTACATGAGCAGGCGGTTCTTCCAATGTTTTAAGCAAAGCATTGAAGGCACTGGTAGAAAGCATATGCACTTCGTCTATTATATACACTTTGTACTGACCTTGAGTTGGCTGATATTTTACTTCTTCCCTAAGGTCACGGATATTTTCTACCCCATTATTAGATGCCGCATCAATTTCTATAACGTTTAAATTCCGCTCTGCAAAAATACTTGAACAGGAATCGCATATATTACAGGGGTTGCCCTCCTGTGGGTTTGTACAGTTTATAGCACGGGCTAAAAGTCTGGCAATTGTTGTTTTGCCAGTGCCCCGTGTCCCGCAAAACAAATATGCATGACTAATTTTGCCTGTTGATATTTGGTTGCATAAGGCACGTACAATGTGCTGTTGGCCTACAACATCTGTAAAATTACGGGGGCGTTTTTTTCTATATAAAGCTGTATGAGGCATGACGGGTACGCTCCTTGAATTTATTTTGTAAATGAGCTTAATGATTTTTGCATTCTTATTATGCCCAGTAAAAATGCCACAAAGTATGAATGTAATGTAGCTGCAATAGTTGCGACTATTATACGTGGGAGCCAAACTACCACAAAAGGCAATAGCTTCCACGCCGGGGCAATTGTTTCACGTAGAATAATTGTATTTAAAGAATTTTGCAACCATGCACTAATCAACATTGCTAAAAGCAATGGCATTATACTATTGTACTCTTTGTAATCTACTTTTAGTTTTGTAGAGAGAAAAGAATCTACTATAAAAAGTACGAAACCAAAACCACCCGCACCAATAAGCCCCCAGGTGAAAACTGTTATCATTTCTGAAAGCATTGCGCCTGGGTTGGAAACTCCTTGCGTACGTGTAATAAGCCATTCGGAAATAAAGAACATGCCAGATGTATCAATTTCACCGCCAACAATATTGTAATAAAAATTTGGAGTTATACCGTTTGACCTAAGCATAAACCAATTGGCAACACCAAATAATGCAAGAATAAGAGCCAAAATTAATATGAAAATGCGGATTTTGCCCGGGCTACATTTGCGCAGTAAAAGCCACAATAACCCGCAAATAAAGCCTCTTAATGCCGCAGTAACTGTCATATGTGGTAAATACGCATCAATAGGACGCATAATGTGGCCTAAAACATCAGCTGAACCGGTAGCTATAGCACCCCAAATAGGTCCAAACAAAAATGCCGGTAATATAGAAAAAGTTGTTGCAACCCCAATACGCATACCTGTTTCGCCAAATAATGGTATGTAAAAAGAAAAAAACTGCCGGACAACTAAGTAAATTGATATAAACATGGCAGTAATAATTAACCGCCTTAGATGCATGCTTGATTTACTTTGCAAAATTTCCACCTGGATTCTTTTAAATTTTATACAACTGTTTTTATGTGAAATGTTTGTGCAATGTTCAGAAATCTATTATAGTCAACAAAGTGATTAGCCGCAAGTATTCCATTATAATAATATCCTCTCTTTATCTGTGCTGGAAAAGAGAGGATACGTATTTTATTAATATAATAGACTGGATTGCAAGCTGTTAAGAAAAAGGACTGCTAAATTTCCTTACTAATTTTCTTATTACTTTATATGTCACAAATCCTATAGTCCCCCAAATTAATAACGGAATAATAATACCGACAATAAATATAACAAAATTTTGTGCGGCTCTAATTGTAGAGTCTACAGAATCGCCAAAAGCACCACCAATCCGCTCCCCAAGGGTTGGCCCGGCTATGGGAACCACTTCTTCCTCTGCGATATCAAACAAAGTGACAAAAATAGTAGAGTATGCAATACGTCCTGCCAAGTTAGTTAATTGTGACATGTAAATTTCTATTTGCAAACGGGTGCTACTTAATCGTCTTTCAAGTTCTAATAAGTCATGAACATAGTCGGCTTCTTCTATAAGGGCAAGCAGGCGTTCTTCCTCTATGCGGCGAGTTTCCAAACGTGCAGAAGTATCGTAAAATTGGTCAGTTACATCTTCTGCCTGCTGTCTGGAATGGCGCACTTCTGCAAGACTTTCTACCTGTTGCAATACATCTTGAAAATTGGCACTTGGTATGCGTAAAGTCATATTTAATATTCGCTGTCCGCGGCGGAAAATTTGCTCGGATTCTATATATCCGTTTACGCTTAATGTCAGTTGACGTAAACTGTTAGTAACATCGTCAAAATATTCTGTTTCAAGTTCTGTCCAGGCGGTTTGAATTATGTGACGCTCCCGTTGTTGTTCTGTGGCCATGGCATTAGGTTGAACCTCTACCCAACCGGTTGCAGCTCCGGTGAAACCGTAGAATATTGCTGCACCTACGTCTGTGGCGGGCGGTACAGGTTCTGTAGGCGTGAATGGTTGTGCAGATGCTGTTTCGGTTAATTCTTGTACATTACTAGATAGCCGCCGTGCGTACCAAGGAGAATCCAACCCTAACGTGTCACGGCTATACATATGATTCTCCAAATCCCTACTGCATGCCGTTATTAAGACAAGCATAGCAATTATTAGTAGAGTTAGATATTTTTTCATTCTACTGCCTCCTTAGGTTCAGCTTTATGCTTCATTTTGCTCCACATTTTGCGGCCAAATAACCGCCAAGTTACAAACCCAATTGCAGCCAATATCATAGCCCAGATAAGAAGGGGCAAGGCCAACCCTACCACACCTACCAAAAAAGTCTCTGTGGTTGCGCGGGTATTCCTAATAGAGCTTCCAAACCTGTCTGCTATTCTGCTCCTAAAACTATCGGGAGTAGGGGGCGGGGCATATGGCAGGTTTTCAAACATGTAGATGTGAATTATAGATCCCTGACTTTCTACTTGCAGAACATTAAGCTGCCCAATTAACTCGTCCCTATTGCGTGAAACAGTACTTAGTCTGTCGTTTACTGCAATAAGAACTTCCAAAGTTGTACTGGTTGCCATCATGGTTGTCAGGCGTTCCAGTTCTTGATTAAGAGCTGCAATCCTTAAATCCAAGTCCATAATGCGTGTGCCAAGATGGGCTGCACTTTCTGATTCAAAAGTTACTTCGCCCAGCCCCCGCAAAATTTCTTGCACATAGCGAAAATTGTCGCCGCTTACCCTGCGCCGAAACTCCATGCTTCGATGCCATCTGTCAAAATTAGCGGATGAGTCTAAGTTGTAACCGGGTAACTGACGAATAATATCTATGGCGGTATCTATGCATTCCACCTGGATATTAATCGTGTAATCCTGCCTAAGTTGACGCATTTCGCTACCTAGAACCGGTATCGAAAAAATAATAACACAACACACTGCCAATATACACCATACTGTTTGGCGCATTGGCGTCACCTCCTTTTTTACATATAACGTGTTATTTTCTTAAATGTTCCCAAAAGCTACTTATCAGATAAACAAAGATAAGAGCATTAATATTACAATTGTCACTTTTTAGTTTTTACGATACACTTATGTAGAAACAATGAAAGTGAGGCTGAACATGAAAAGACGGGATAAAAACAATTATTATTTAGACATGGCAGAGGCTGTATCACAACGGTGTACATGTTTAAGGCGGCATTATGGGGCAGTTATTGTAAAAGCCGACGAAGTTATATCTACCGGATACGTAGGTGCCCCGCGAGGGAGAAAAAACTGCAGCGATTTAACAACTTGTGTGCGAGAAGAAAAAAAGATAGCCCGTGGCGAAAGATATGAACTTTGCAGGAGTGTACATGCAGAAGCAAATGCTATTATTAGCGCATCGCGTAAAGATATGCTTGGCAGTGTAATGTACCTAACCGGTATTGATGTAAACACGAGCAATTATGTGACAAATGCCAACAGCTGTGCAATGTGTAAAAGACTAATTATCAATGCCGGTATTATAAACATAGTTATCAGAGACACAAAAAATAATTATCGAATTATAAATGTAGAGGATTGGATTACAAACGATGACTCCTTAGAAAATACCCTTGGATATTAAAATTATTTATTTCGTGTATTGACAACATAAATATGTTATGGCATACTCTGTAAAAATTAAATATGTAAGTTAAACCGTTGAAGCAGAGATAAAAACAATATATGCGCTTACAGAGAGTTCGGTTGTGTGTGATTTCCACACTATATGAATTTTACATTCATACCTGCTGAGAGCCGAATAGAAATGCAGATTGTTAAATGGACTGCCGAGGGCATGGTCAAAGGTTTTCATAGCAAAGCCGAGTATTCCATGACGTAACGCATACGTTAGTTGCGGAGGGATATGCTAGTATCCCTGCAAAGAGTACAGGTTCCTATCTGTAAATCAAGGTGGCACCGCGGATATTTTGCGAATATATTCGTCCTTGATAAAGCTTAAAGGCTTTATCAAGGACTTTTTTTGTTCGATAAAGCCAAATCTACTATTGTCAGCAGGTAAACAGCCCGCAAGAAGGAGGATTTAAATGAACAAAAACGGAAGGTTTGGCGAATTTGGGGGGCAGTATATCCCCGAAGCTCTAATGGGTGCAATACAGGAACTTGAAAGGCAGTACGAGTTCTACAAGAATGATGCTGGGTTCCAGGCAGAATTTATGAACTTGCTTAAAAACTGTGCAGGCAGACCATCACTATTGTATTTTGCACAAAAAATGACCGCCGACCTTGGTGGGGCAAAGATATACTTGAAGCGCGAAGATTTAAACCATACAGGCTCACACAAAATTAACAATGTATTGGGCCAGGCACTTCTTGCAAAAAAAATGGGCAAAGTCCGCTTAATTGCAGAAACCGGTGCAGGGCAGCATGGGGTAGCAACTGCCATGGCGGCAGCACTAATGAACATGGAATGCGAAATTTTTATGGGGCAGGAAGATGTGGAAAGACAGGCTCTTAATGTTTTTAGAATGGAACTTTTAGGCGCGAAAGTAAACCCTGTAACGAGCGGTACAATGACTTTAAAGGATGCCGTTAACGAAACAATGCAGGAGTGGGTTACACGTATAGACGACACCCATTATATTATAGGTTCTGTAGTAGGACCCCATCCATTCCCAATGATGGTGCGGGATTTTCAGCGGATAATTAGTAAAGAAATAAAAGAGCAAATAATGCAAGCGGAAGGCAAGCTTCCCGATGCAGTAATTGCCTGTGTGGGCGGTGGAAGTAACGCAATTGGAGCTTTTTACGAATTCATCAAAGACAGTACCGTACAGTTAATAGGCTGCGAGGCGGCAGGTCTTGGTGCCGACAGCCCAAAAACTGCGGCAACAATTGCCACCGGAAAAGTTGGTATCTTTCACGGGATGAAAACATATTTCTGCCAGGATGACTATGGGCAAATTGCCCCTGTGCATTCCATTTCCGCAGGGCTTGACTACCCTGGCATAGGTCCGGAACATGCGTATCTTTCTGACATAAAACGTGCAGAGTATGTACCTGTTACAGATGCAGAAGCTGTAGATGCTTTCGAGTATTTGTCGCGGATAGAAGGGGTTATCCCTGCTATTGAAAGTGCCCACGCCGTAGCCTACGCCAGAAAACTTGCGCCCAAAATGCAAAAAGACCAAATCATTGTGATAAATTTATCCGGCAGGGGCGACAAGGATGTTGCTTCAATTGCAAGGTACAGGGGGTTAAATATCAGTGAGTAACCGATTACTGAAGCTAAAAGGCAAAAAAAAATCATTGGCAGCGTTTATTACAGGAGGCGACCCGGATATTCAAACAACAGAAAATATTGTATTGGCAATGGAAGAGTCAGGTGTTGACCTTGTTCAAATTGGAATTCCGTTTTCAGATCCAATTGCAGAAAATATTGTAATGCAAGAAGCTGATAAGCGTGCTTTAGAAGGCGGCTGTACTGTGGACAAGCTGTTTGACATGGTGGTACGGCTTCGAGAAAAAACAAACATTCCACTGGTGTTTGTAACATACGCCAACCCGGTTTACGCATATGGCAAAAACAGTTTTATAACAAAATGCCAGAAAGTTGGAATTGACGGAATTATTGTCCCCGATGTCCCATTTGAAGAAAAGGCAGAATTTGCCGAAGATTGCAACCGCCATAATATATATTTGATTTCGTTAATATCGCCATCTACAGAAGAGCGAACTGCTAAAATCGCTGCTGATGCTAAGGGGTTTCTCTATTGTGTTTCTGCCCTTAATGGTGCCGACAGCGATATGCGCGCAAGCATATCTGCAATGATATCCCAGGCTAAGAGAATTACCGATATCCCGTGTTTTGTTGGGTTTGGTGTATCTACACCACAGCAAGCACACGATATGGCGTCAATATCTGACGGCGTAATTGTGAGTAGTGCTTTTGTACAATTGATTGCAGAGCATGGTAAAAACGGTATAACCAATGTAAAATCTTTGGTTTATGATATAAAAAACAGTATAGGATAAATATGTCCTATTGTCTGTAAAATCTATGACATTCCTTTTGTAGTCGAGTTGCTCCGCATATCTACGGGAATTAATCTGTCGAATTTTCCATTTCTTGTGGCAACAAAATAACTTGTATTGTTGGCTGTAGAACACGAATGGTTAGGGATTATCTCCAACCTATCGCCAATTTTAAAATTAGCTATGCCGCCGTTGGATCCATTAACAATTATTTTACCTACTTCCTCCGAAAGTGAATAAACTGTAAACGCATTGTAATCCCATTTTCCCAGGCTCTTAATGCGCCCATGGCCTTGTATTTTTCCATTGCCATGGGCACCTTTGTCTAAGCCTAAACATTTGGAGCCTGCATCAATAATAAGTTCCCCGTCCCGGGGTGCGGAAATTACTGTGGTTAGCACAGTAAGAGCGCAATCGTCTTCTTTTGCACATTCTAAAGATACTTGAATATTGTCCATAAAAACATAATTGCCAGGGTGCAATGTGCATATTGCGGCATCACTTATGGTATGGGGATAAGTGGGCGTACTGCCGGAGCTTACTATTTGCGGCTGTGTTCCCATGCTACGCAATATATTTGCGGCATTTGTCATAATATCAGATTCTTGCCTGGCTACTTCTAAAACACCTTCTTTGTCCGTTTTCCCATACACATGTCCCGGATGGGTAGAAATACCGGCAAATTTTAAGTGTTTTAAATCTGCAATTTTGCCCATAAAATTTTTAAGCTCACAATAAGAAATTCCAAAACGGTTAAGCCCAGAGTTTATTATAACTGCGTAGTTTATATGCACGCCAGCTGCCATCCCGGCTTCATTTAACAGTTTTGCCTGTTTGTAGTTGTCGATGCGTAAGTAGAAATCGCAATATGCCGCAAGCTTAATAACTCTTGAAATATTGGGCTCACTGGCTACAGGATATGCATACATAATGCCTATATTTCTTTTTTCATTACGTACAAAATTTTCGTAAATCGCTTCACATTCATCCAATGTACCGCAAAGGAAGCCCATGGCTCCGTAATTAAGCTGCATACGTGCTATTTCAATGGATTTGTGGGTTTTAAGCATAGGCCATAGTTTTTTATTTCCCCTATCAGCCATTTGTTGAAAGTTTTTCAGGTTCTTCTCCAAGGTGTCTAAATCCAACAAAATTGCTGGGGTTTGTATCTTTTTCATTATTGCAGACCCGTTTGGCTTCTAAACCATTTTGCAGATGCTTTTAATGCAGCTATTGGGTCGTTAGGGAAACGTTCATTATTGGCATATTCTATGATATACCAGCGAACCCCAGCCTCTTTGCGGCATACTTCAAAATATTCGTTCCAATCGATTTTGCAATTAGGGTCGACGAAGAATGTATTACTACTTTTTGCCGACCAAGGCTTAATATGAAGGGTGCCTGTCCGGCCTGGGTATTTCTTTAACATACTCATCATGTCACCGCCGCCGTTTAAC
>Ga0123355_10007039_pt1 | contig 16760 bp, 7 predicted proteins | sample TergutEmb28metaG_3_FD_89872 | JGI IMG/M metagenome (GOLD analysis project Ga0123355, IMG submission 89872) | Embiratermes neotenicus P1 segment gut microbial communities from Petit-Saut dam, French Guiana - Emb289 P1 | ecosystem: Host-associated > Arthropoda: Insects > Digestive system > Gut ...
ACCTGCTGACCACTAACCGCCCCGCACGGGCACACCATTTCCTATTGGCTCGGCCACTTCCCCGCTCCAAACCTAACCAGATATATTTACCACGCACAATCCTGCCACTGACATACTTCATTCTCCTGCCTATGAAGATGGAACCGATAGTGAGTTCCGAAACGTCGGCAATTAGAACTCAGACACTGGGGAATTACCCAAAAAGGAATAAATTACATTAATATTTCTAATGTTTGGAATAAGGGTTTACACGGAGTTATAGATTCAGATTCTGTCATGATTCTTATGATTTTCTTCTGTAACTGAAATACTTTCCTACTTTCTGATGAGTTTCCTCAGAATATGATTCCATATTCCAATATGGAATGGAAGCGTAGTACCTCACTTTAAGTGCAGTTACATCATTAAGAGTACTGGGATCTAATTACATAGCATGTACTGCTAATTTTTGGTATTATTAAATTAATACATCTCTTCCACCCCATATGTTTATGTAGACCTCACTTACTCCATGGAGCAGAGTCCTTCTTGAGAAGCTAACTGGTTCTCAGCTAGTCAAAAAATTCCCTACATTTTTACGGAACCTGAAGGTTCATTATCGCATTTACAAGTGCCAGCCACCTGTTCCATGCCCCCCACCCCACATCCTGAAGATCCATCTTAATATTATCCTCCTATCATACCTGGGTCTTCCAAGTGGTCTCTTTCCCTCAGGTTTCCCCACCAAAACCCCGTACACACCTCTCCTCTCCCCAATACCTGTTACATGCACTGTCCATATCATTCTTCTCTATTTGATCACCCAAACAATATTTGGAGAGGAGTACAAATCACTCACACATACATTATGTAGTTTTCTGCACTCCCCTCTCACCTTGTCTCTCTTAGGCCCAAATATTCTCCTCAGCACCTTCAGCCTACATTCCTCCCTCAATAAAAGTAACCAAATTGCACACCCACACAAAACAAAAGGCAAAATAATAGTTCTGTACACCTTAATATCTATGTTTTTGGATAGAAAACTGAAAGACAAAAGATTCTACTCTGAAAGATATCAAGAATTCCCTATTTATCTAGACTTATTCCAAGAAATTTTGTATTTGTTACTTCTTTAATTTCTGAACCTTGATATGAGATTGGAAATGGACTGTCTTTAAGATTATTTGATTTGAAATGTATTGCAATTGTTTTCTCTATATTTAGGGATAATCCATTTGCAATAAACCACTTATTTATCTGATTTAGTATGGATGTTGGTTTTCTTTGCAGATCTCTTTAAGTTGTTGGCAGTGATTAATACACTTGTATCATCCATAAATAATACAAGTTTAGATTCAATATTCATGTTAAGAGGTAGGCCACTGATGTTTATTACAAACAATATCAGTCCCAGGACTGATCCTTGAGGAACTCCACATTTCATTGCTCCCCATTTGGAAGAAAATTTATGCTGATGATTCTGAGATATTACATAAAGCCTTTGCTTCCTATTTGTGAGACAGGACTCAAACCATTTGATATTAAGCCCATGTATTCCATAACAGTTCAACTTACCTAAAAGGATTTCATGATTAACACAATCAAACACTTTAGATAAATCATGGAAGATACCTCCCACATGTTGCCATTGATTTAATGCAGTAAGAATATTGCCAGTTAGAATAAAGACTGCTTGCTGAATACTAATGCCTTCCCTGAATCCAAACATCTCTGGTACCAATATATTGTTCGTTTGTAAGTGCTGATTCAATCTATTAAACATTGCAGTTTCTAGGATTTTTGAAAAGGTTATCAATTATGATATTAGCCCATAGTTTGTTATTTTAGTCTTATCACCTTTCACACGGCTCTAATTATCGAATATGTATGTCTTTCAAAATAGATACCCAACTGTAACAAGAGATTATACATATGATTAAGTGGTTTACTTATTTACAATGCATAACACCTTATGATTTAGTTTGAAATTTCATCATAGCCTGATGAGTTTTTAGGTGTAAGGAATTTTATTATATTTATTATTTCTGCTTCTGTAACTGAGACAGTTTTCTTCTCCGTAATTTTATCTAAATATGATTATTCAATAAATCTACAGCAATATTTGAGTTTGAGTCATTGACATTTAATTTTCTAATATTGATAGAAAGAATTTATTAAAAGCACAGGCTACTTCGTTAGGATCTTTAATATTCCTAGTCTTATGACCCAGCAACAGACTACAAGCCATTCAAAATCATTTCCATTACATTAAACGTAAATACCAGACTATACACTGAGGTATGCATGTTATCGTTTTATTAACACGTTCAATCATAAACAGTTTTTCAAGATGCAGGTGCATACAAAACTGAAAACAATCCCATATGCTAGATAAATATGTCACTTTATAGAAGACCAAACCACAAAGCAGAAGACATTTAAAATAGTGTTACAAACAAGTAGCTGCATGTGGGTAACATACCAAATCCAAATCTTCTTTCGTCACTACTTCCACCTTAGCCAGTGAGCCACTGAATTTCTTTGTGAGAAAAGCTGACACTTCCTGTATGCACTCTTTCCTAGTAAGAATGTAGAAATATGGCATATATGGATATGACACTTTGAATCTGCTGCCATCCTCCTGAATGAAATAGTAGTCCACAGCACTGACAAGGCGTTTATCTTCATCCAGCACTTCTGTCTATACAATAAATTTGTTTGTTTGTATAAACATACACTTGACATGAATGCATATACTTCATTAGCCTAGATGTTCATTTATTACAGATAGAAATCCATTGTTGCAAGTGTATAAACTGTAAAGATTCTACACTGCACAGAATTGTGAATTCTGTCAATGATGAAGCTATGGAATAGTACCAATATCACTTTTTCCATACACCTCATTAAATATAAATTATATGGTATTATAATAAGCATTAAAAAATATAGGGCATGGTTGGACCCAAAAGTAAAGTAATAACCTCTAGACATAAACCAAAATGCTTTAGAAAAGTATCTTTAAGGCAGAACAGTCCAGAAAAATTAGACAAGTACTCAAGCTCCTGAGGAGTCATTGTAGCCAAAAGCTGAGGGCAAACATATTTTCTGCAAACTGCAGCACTAAGAAACTGTAAATAATGTCCTTGAAAATTTTGCATTTGAAACGTAATTACATAATCCCATATATCAGATTACTCTGGGCTTTAATAAATTACATTTCTGGGTAATGGTACAGTGCAGACTTTGGATGCAATGTCACTGTTCTGAAGATCCTTATTGTCCTTATTCCCAAGAAGAGTGCCTATCTTATGGAGGCTGCTGACACAGTAGAAGCTCACTATTCGGTGGGATGTGGGAACTGTCCCATTGATAGATCAATCAGCAACCAAATGAAAGTGTCACAATAGTGCAGACCTTGTAGGTCATGTGTGTCAGCCTATGTTTAATTGGTCAGATATGGCTCACAGCACCTCTTCATTTGGCCTTTTAACACACCAGTAATTTAGAACAAAGCCTGTTTCTACTGCATACAAAACTGGGACACACACACATACACACCAGGTCTCACAATTCAGGAACAAATTATTCATTTATTTTGTACTTTTAATCAATTTGATTTTCCAGAGTAGTGAATTCATCAATTGGTAGGGCAGCGGTATCAAAACAGGCACTGAAAACAAGTGGCTTTAAGAAGCTTCACTTTGTTAGTGAGATGATGATCAGTCATCCAAAGATTCTAATCCGTAAACAGCAGTCACAAATATTATTATTCTAAATGTGCAACCTAGTTTTGGGGGAGAGGGTGGCAGGTTGTTTGCCATTTCTCCAACAGAATTGCAGTACTTGGTGTTGGCACAAATGTTCCATGTTTTGCCAGAACAGATGCAAGCTTGACAGTCTTTAAATATGACTTACAATGTATATGTCAAATATCAGTCAACCCACATTCATGAAAAGTCTATGTTGTATTTATTATACAATTGATAGCATTCCTGTGGTACAGTTCCATGCCAAATGTAGCAGACTGAACAGCAACAATTCATTGTCACACAAAAATATAACTAAGTAGGAAGTTTATTCAGATTTTGTTCTTTGGCACTTAGTGTTCTAATTGAAAGTACTGAGTGTGTTTTACCAATACCAGTACTTTTGAGCTATCTGTAACTAAATAACAATAGGTTACATTAAAAAAATTCACTTTCTGTAATATATTTACCACAAAGGGGTAGTGGTATCAAAGTACAGAATTTTTTAGAAGTGGAGAGATGAATATTTTTGTGGTTCTACAGATGGGAGAGTTTGGTGTTTAATTTAAGCAAATGGACTGTGCTGTTTTGAAAGAGTATAACATTTTAGGCATTACAGTTTGGGGTGTGGAACTACTATGTGATATCAGCCACCAATGAAATGACTTAAATATCTAAGTCCATGATAAAGAGGAACTGAGTTCTAATATGTTATGGGCCATCACAGCTTTTAAATAAAGCTAGAATTATACTGATGGTGGGACTGGGACTACCTAAATGTTTGAGCATCCTTGTTGTTGGTTGCGTGAAGGTGAGGCATTCTGTTTCTTTAGAAATGAACAATGACTTCCAAGCAAAGAAGCATGATAATGCACCTCATCATTAATACTGACGGATGTTCTATTTCTAAATAAAAATCATGGCTCACTGTAAGTAACTACTTACTAAAAAAGATGCAACATATATACAATACATACAGTATGCATATTAATAAGATATCCTGTCCGTTCACGATGATCTGCCACCCTCTCAAAGCCATATTTTGAATCAATAACATCGTTCTCAAGCAATTCTCGAAGACGAAGTTCTGATGTCTCTTCTCTGAAACAATTTCAAAGTCTCTTCACTATGTATTATATCATGAATATGCAAAGTTTCAGTGATATAAAATCAGAAAGTAACTACCTCATTTCCCACTCATTAGTTTTTCAGTTAAAGAGGGCAACTTCATGGTATGGTGTCCACATATTCCTATTCCTGGTGAATATTAGAACTCACATAAAAACTATATTAAACATCCAAACACCCAAACTTATTACTAAATTTGTTTTCCATTTAAGACTGCTAACTATAACACAAACTATTAAGACTTCACTGAAGCAAATGTCCACTGATTTATAACACAAATAAGAGTACATGACCTTACAATGAAACATTAGGTCAGCAGATCAGTATTTTTTTTTTAATTCTGGTAATCTGGAATGACCAAGAGCTGCAAAGACCATGTGATATGATCGAAAAGCTGAACCCTGACCGACATTCTACTTGTACAGTCTGAATTCAATATACATCGCATCAAATCTTGGGAAGAACTTTACAATAACTTTACAATACGGTGACCGCTTACAACCAATCCTAAATTTGGACCGTATTAAGTTACTAATGCTAAAATAAATTTTTCTGACAGGTCCCCCTAATGCGTCATCGAATATGGGTTTTATTTCTAGTTCTTCATATTTTCGATCAGAGCACACTCCAATCGTCACTAACACTGACATAATTGAGCCCACGCATTATGCTTTCACTTATCTCTTATTAATAAATATTAAGACTCACCTAGATCCTGTAAAGCTTTTCGCAACCTCTTTCTTTTCTGGGCGATATTTACCACTATTCTGCAGGACCATTATGTGAGAGTTCAATCACACCGAAAATACGGCCCCTTCCATACACATGTTGCACACTTACCCGCGAAAACAACTGTAATGCTGCTTTTTAACCGTACCACGTGACTAACGTAGCGCGTGATTCGTGAAATTTTCATTGTCGCCACTAGTTCTGATAGGAATATACCTCTGAGACGTGGATCCAAACGCTATACATATCACTATTTATAAATATTAATATGTCAAGATTTTTTCTAGATAAGTTAATAAGAAAATAATAACAGTAATAATAACATTATGGTTCCCTGTTATTTACACATTTCATTGCGCTGACGTTTTGCAGGCGGAGAAATTTTGTTAGTATGTACACGGGGGTTGTTCCACGTTGACACAGCAGTGGAAGTACAAGGTACATGTGTTGAAGTGTGTGGTAAGTTCCTACAAGTCACGTTAAAGACTTCATTTCGCCGCTCGCAGATAAAGCACCAGAATGGTTTCCGTACTAAATACCGTAGACACAGGACACGAAGACATGATACATGATGCAGAAATGGATTATTATGGTCTCCGCTTGGCAACATGTTCGTCAGATCACTCAGTGAAAATTTATGACATTAAGAACGGAACACAAACTTTGACTGCAGACTTGAAAGGACATTACGGGCCAGTATGGCAAGTAGCTTGGGCACATCCAAAATACGGGAGTTTGTTGGCGTCGTGCTCCTATGATCGAAAAGTAATTATTTGGAAAGAAGTAGGAGAATGGGTGAAGTTATATGAATACAGTAGCCACGATTCCTCGGTAAACTCTGTGGCATGGGCTCCCCACGAATTCGGCCTCATGTTGGCATGTGGAAGTTCTGACGGCTCGTTGTCCATTCTTACCAATAATCCAGACACTGGAAACTGGGATGCAAAAAAGATTCCAAATGCTCATACAATTGGATGCAATGCTGTTAGCTGGTGCCCTGCCACATCGCCTAATCCAGCTTTTGATGCTTCTGCTGGAAGTAGATCACCCGTCGTAGTAAAGAGGCTTGTCACAGGTGGATGCGATAATTTGGTGAAAATTTGGAAGGAGGAAGGGGATCGTTGGATTGAAGAAGCCAAGCTAGAAGTTCATTCAGACTGGGTCCGTGATGTGGCCTGGGCTCCATCTATTGGTCTGCCACGTAGCATCATTGCCAGTTGTTCTCAGGACAGACGTGTTATCATATGGTCAAGTGATGATAATATCACCTGGACACCAACAGTCCTGCATACATTTGATGATGTCGTTTGGAATGTGGGTTGGTCCCTCACTGGGAACATCTTGGCAGTTTCTGGTGGTGATAATAAAGTGAGTCTTTGGCGAGAGAATAATGAAAGCCAGTGGATGTGTATCAGTGAAGTAAGCAAAGGACAGGGACAAATGGCAGGTAGTGAGCAAAGAGCACTGTAAAACTGTTGACCTACCCACAACTTACACACTAGCTGTTTGGTCAGTTGGCATATTACTATCATGTTTAGCGGAAGCTGAGATTCTGTGTCTAATTCTGTTATTAGACAAGTATATGTGAATAAATCATTAAATTTGAAACAGGTTTCTGCTTTCAACATTTCTATCATCACAAATCATGTAAAAAGGTGGACCTGACATTAGTCATGTGATGCTTGTCATCCCACTATGTATATTGGTGCAACATTTTCTGTATTGAATGAAGATATGTATGCACACACATATATTGTGCTCATTTGGGTGTGGGGAGGCAACCTTTCTGATGGGAACTTAGTAGGCTACATATGGGTTTAGTAAATTAACTTCATACTGGAAAGAAGTGTACTGTATATATCCATAAAACAATCAGCATAATAATGGTCCAGACTTATAGGTCACTTGTACTTCTGTATTGTATTCTGTTCTATGCTAGGCATATGTTTCCTCACACAGCATATGCCCTCATGATATAAAAGCATGGAAGTGAAGCTTGGGTATCCTGCCACTTTATCATTATGAGAACTGCATATGTTGAACAAAGTGGCAAGGAGACAAATCACCTTGTCTGTAATGGAACCTTCTGATTTCTACGTTGTTGAATTATGCTGTACTAACTATGCCAGCTATTTAACATCATAAGATAGTGGAAAGTTATATGTATAGTGAACTGAAAAGGCCATGAAGAGTTGGCCCCTTTGTCACCATGGCATGACACATACTTGAGTTGTGGGTGGAGGAAACTCCTTACACATATGGAAGTTAGCTGTAAGTATACTGAATAAGTAATCATAGGCACCACTATGTGTGGTGCCATGGCATATGGGTTGGAGAGAATGCAACACCTGAATGTGAAATGATGAACCATAATGAAATGGTACAAAAGACCTCAGATGTAGGCTGGATTTGTTAATATGGTAATGAACCTTCAAATTCTATAAAAGTTAATGTAAAGAATAGCCAAGCAACAGTTAGCTTGTCAAGAAGGGGTGTATGCCATGAAATTTATTAGAGCTGGAAAGGGTTTTCCTTCACCATTAGCAACTGAAGAAAAGTGAGGAACATGGGACAGCCATTTGTCAGACACGGTTGAACTCCACTTCCTGAATGGCATTCTTGCTGTGTCAGTACATTTTGACATCAGCTGTTTTTTTTTTTAGATTCATTTGTTTTTTCCATGTAGGAATAACGTAATGTCATTTCTTTTTCCTTCCGTATAGTTACCATCACATTTCTTTACATATGTTCAATCTTACATTGAAATATGCCTTTTTTCACAAACTAGCATACAATTAGCATTATAATACAACAGGATTTGAAGAAATGCAAAAGTTATTGTGAACTTTAGTAACAGCCCATAAAAAGAACTTAAGCCATTTTGTCGCCTGTAATTTAAACTCATAATACACAACTTTTATGCCATTTAATAACAAACACACAATAATACTACATATGAATATTGCACTCACAGGTAGTAATATGGTGTGTTCAGCTTCTGTCACCACAGTTTATACCAAATGACTGCTGTAAATATCACAGTTATGAGCAGTAACTGTTAGTGCATTGTCTGTTGGATCTTCCTAATTTCACTCATCACCAACTGGAAGCAGTCTTTCATCTTTAGTGTCTTCTAATATCTGCTTTAGTTTAGGACTGTCTTCACCTGTATAGAGACTAGCTGCAAAGACAATGTCTCTCTTAATAGCATCAGATGCTTCCTGCATTTTTTGTTTAAGTACTGGATCTCCAATTAGGTGAGCAGCATTCTTCACATCACGTATTGTTTCATTTAACTGTTGGATACACCGCACAATGATGCCCTCCTGGACATCAGTTAATTCCATTATCTCACGAAAAGGCTGCAAGTACATATGCATACATCAGACATACTTCACATATTATGTGCCAAGTTTTACCTTTTAAGAGTGTAAAGTAATCTAAGTATCAGTGTCTATTTTAGAGATATAAGAAATATAATATTTTGGTCATCTGTATACATGCAGCGTGTCCTGAGGTGTATCAGTATTCATCCCAACAGATTCAAAATATTTTTCATTACTTTAAAACTTATGGTACAAAAATACACTTTTATTGTTTTCAAACAATGACAGATATGAATCAGCTGGAAAATCATAAATATGGTTTTAATGACAGGTTTACGAGAGACCCTAGCACCTTGTCTTGTCTGTCTTTAAAAGGAAATTCACCATGCATACCAGAAAATTTTGCCTTTTTTATTCCCTATAATTTATTAAGTGTGGCAGCATGGCCCTAAAAGACAGAGAATAATGTCTTTCCTTCAGAACAATGAATATGGTACCCAGAGCTTGGGTGGAAGAGGAGGAGAATGAGAATGAACAAGAAAGAAGTTCATTGCATGTTTTATTTACTGTGAATTCTGATTCAATAAGTCTTAACTGGCAAATTTAATATTATGTGTGTCATAAGCTTGTGAAATATGAGGCATGTAGAACTGAAACCCATTTCAGAAAGTCCCAGGTGAAGGTATACAATGTTTAGAAAGAATCACCACACACACTTAAACAGAAGTCCTACTGATACAAAAGCTCACATATACACTCTGTAAAGAATTCCCTGACCTGCAGCCTCAACCACAGCCTCCTGCATGTTGTCATTCCATGTGAATTTATAATCTTTGAGAGTTTTCTTTAACAGCTCAAAAACATGAAAACTACAGTGATAAGCCAGGATGTATGCAGAATGTTTGGGCACCTCCAACTGTGTGGTGTCTAGTGGGCAATCAGGATGGACATTGTTGTGTAACAGGATAATTCAGTCTTCCAAGATATTTGTTCCTGATATTGGTAAACATCCTTTGAAGACATTGCAATGATTGTGCCATTACATGATACAAAGTCCAGAAGCAAGGATCCCTTGATGTTAAAAAACACAGTCAACACCATTTTACTAGTGGATGCTTGTGACTTGAATTTCTTTGACTGGGGTGAAGTGGGGTGTCTCCACTGTATGCCTGCCAGTTTCCCATAGTGACACTACATCTAACTTCCTGCCACAATCCGCTGTAGAAATACATCACCCTTAGTAGGGTACCAGTGCAACTGTTCCAGTGATAGTGACACACGATGCTCCTTATGTATCTGTCAATAGATGTGGGACCCATTGGGAACAGACCTTATGACATCCAAGATCCTGTGTGATTGCATGCGCAGTGCAAATGCTCATATTCAAGTCCATTCACAGGGCATGAACAATATGATGTCAGTCCCTGCCCACAGCCTTCTTCAATCATGTGAAGTTCTCTGGATTAACTACAGTGTGAACCTGTCCTCAACTTGACACATCTGCTGTTCACTGCCTGCCCATTTCAAACACACACAGCCAACCCACCACTGTTGTATTTGACATGCATGTTCACCATAAACAGCACACATAAACCTATGAATTTCATCAGGTTGTCATTCTTGCACTCTGAGAAACCAAATCACCACCCTCTGGCTTTGTTTGGACAGATTCAACACCTGGCACACCATCTTGAAGATGCACCATAATGTCGTCTGTACTATAAATGATTTAATAAAACAAAAGTGTATTATCAAATGGTGATCGGCTACCACCATGACAACCCAGTGTTAACTGGAAGATAAACTTCAAGAATTGTAAGAACTGGACTCAAAATGTGTTACAGAGTCAAATGTGCAGCTGCACCATCTACACTGCCACAGCAGCAATGTCAATAGGCTTCACTTCTACATGCCCCACATATACACAAATACACATAAAACACACCATCTTTGGAGGTGAGTAGTAGTGAAGTTAATACACAAGTTGTACATGGTATACTATAAAATTATATTTACCATACACATAACAATGATTAAATGGTAATGGCATCATATACTTGTAAGATTTTCAAGTGACAGCTACCTTACAGTTATTTGATGTAGGAAACTAAGAAAAACAGGATGTAACTGTCCCTCCATGACCCACATTTTGTAACCAGTTTCATTAACAGGACATTTCAGTTTGAAAAGTTATCAGGGAAGTATACACATCAACACAGGTTGTCTTTCTTTACAGTATGTAGAAGGAAGGCTGAACTTGATAGAATGATAATGTAACTAATCTGTATCACTACAAATACATTATGTAATGAAAAATGTCCCTTCTTTATGTGTTAATTACTGCATCATGAGATGTGATCACAAAGTCTCTGGAATGCACTACGTACAGAACTCATCTGGAAGTTGTGTAGCGTCTAGTCATGTGCTTTAAATTTCAAAGTGCTAGCATGTACCACTGCAAAGTATGGCCTTGTCTACAGAGTTATGTGCTTTTAATTTGTATCAATGTGAAGTACTGCCTTGTGGAGTTTGAATGAGTATTGTACCCTGTGAAACTTACACTCCTTCAAAAAATGGCAGATTTTAAGAAGCAGTGCATGTGCATCCAGCTGTGCTTCATATTAGGCAGAATTGCTACAGAAACCTTGGAGATTTTAGAACTTGCATTCAGAGAGGAAACAACGAGAAGAACTCAAGTGTTTTATTTGTTTTCAAATTAAAAAGTGGAGTAACATGTAGCCAATAAATGAATGAGTGAATGAATAGATAGTGGGTTTGAGACCTCACTGGTCCTGATGCATGTAGGCCTCTTAACATGTCACAAAAAATCTCTCAGTGGTACTCTGTCCAGAACAAATCACACATGAACTGCCATGGGATTGGATCAGACCCATGCCTTGCCATGAGAAACCAGGGACCAACCACCTCAGCACAGCTCTTCAAATGCCTGATTACTTTTCTTGTAACTTCACGCAGATGCATTAAATATGTGAAGACTCACTTACAGGTACACTGCCATTCACTTTCCTGTCTGTGTCTCCCCTTGCTTATGACCCTTGTAATCACGAAAGTTACAATAATCAGAATTCTGTGAACAAAGTTACCTTTCCTTGAGCCCAGTCATATACAACTTGCACTAGTCCGAAGTTGAGTTCATGTTCTTCTGAGCACAAGTCATATATTTTCTCCATATCTTCCAAATACTTTGCTATATTTTCAATTTGTGATATACCCTGCAATTACAGAAATAGCACAGGAATAACTAACTGAAGAGATGCAGTGTCAATTAACACACCAAATTCCACAACTTTCATAGTAAGGACACCCCTAGGAAAACATTACATGTACTCATACTGCATTTTCTAATAACAGAGCAAACAACGCAGTTTAATAAGTGCATTTGCATCTGCTAATCTACTGTTTTTCATTGTTCTTATAACTATTCTATGGATTTTTTTGTTAAAGTTTTTATGATAAGGACAAAATTATTCTTTGAATCAGCTTATATTTTGTTTTACTTTATGTTCTACCTTACAAAAAGGTGTATACTTTAATAATGTTATGAGCTTTTTATTTATGGAAACAAATGCGACATTAATAATTCATTTTGTAAAAAGTGTACCAAAAACAACACCCTAGCTTAGGGTTTCAATTACATATTTATAAATTTTTCATATTATTGTCAGTATATTTTTATCATAGTGTGACAGTAAAATATGTACAGAGAAGGGAGAGAGAGAGAGAGAGAGAGAGAGAGAGATTGATTGTTTCACACACAGATATTTATGCATCACTCATTTTGTGTACTGAAATTCCTACTTCTTGTATAAGGTCCAAATATCCAAATGGTGACAAAGTTGCCCGTACAACAAAAAAGGTGTATAGGCCTGCACCCAGTGGATAATCAGGAAGAGCAGGAGATCTAGAACTATGATATACCTGCTTAAGTTTGTCTGTTAGCTCTGGTTCAGCTCTTGTTCTCTTCTGGAAAGGTTTTGTTCTCTGCTGGAAAACAAGGCATGACAGCAGAGCTGCAATTTCATACACTTGCTTGCCAGCCAGGACACAATGCAGTACCATTTCAGTAATCATCAACTCACGACTGCCCATTTCACATGCAACTCGTCCCTTCAGCTGGACTGTTAACCGCAACAACCAATGAGCAAACAAAGATATTAATTACAATTAAGTCACTTATTAGAAGAAAAATACATTTACGTTCACATGAGACAAATATTGTACATATATGAAGGTCATACCAGAAGTCATGAGCATTGTGGAATTACCATGTACCAGGTATTACTGTAGTGTGCAACATATAACAATTACATCTATTATCTCAAAACCAGAATAAAAATCACAACACCTTTCCGTATCACTTGTTTATATTTCAGTGTGAGCAAATGGCTGGTATGGACATGTTCTTGTGGCAACATACACTGATATATTTTCTTGTTAAGGAGGAAATCCTTGCTTCAGATATTCATGATTCCTTTCCAGACAAACCACATTCCAATATTCTCATACCTCTATATCTCATCAGAGTAACTAATAGAGATAAATTTATACTATACACCTTCTATGAAATATATGTATAATACAGATAAATTTTTGTGGTCTCATATCAATACATGGTAGCAATGGGAATATCACAGCATAATACTCAAGGAACTAAATGAATGATTTTTGAAGACTTTAACTATTAACTTCAAGTGTGGCTTTGATGTAGAGGCTATGTTTATAGGCATGTTAGTTTACAGTGCAAAACTGACATGTGTACCAAATTTGATGTAATGGGAACTTGTAGTACTAGAGAAAACTACTAACATCAGTGGATGATTTATAGTATAAACATTAAGAATTCTTGCTAACCTTACAATCAACAGAGATGGAAGCATGTGAAGGAAAACAAACAGTTCTTCCCTGAGTTTCTTCCAACTGCTCCATCACTGGTGACTGGTTCCTGATGTTTTGAGACTGCTGCCCAGTGAAACAGCATCAGATTCAAGAACAAAAACCCCAGCTACACTATCATAAAAAACTAAAAACTCATGTTGGGAATTTTAATAGACTTCATTCCGTTGTGTTGTGACATAGTAATATTAGTACATGTAAAGTAAAGTAAGGTAAAGTGCACCCTTGTATACGCACTGAGGCTCCGTACAGGCTGTACGGCCCTTAGGGGGCGTATAGGTGTAGCTCTACTCTTTCTTGACCATGGCACTAGAAGGGGGTGAGGGGTCAGCGTCATGCCCCGGCCACTTTTCACCCCCAGGAAAGACCCAGTACCCATTGTACAGGAGGCTGGGTGGGCCCCAGGGCCAGTCTGGACAGGTGTGGAAAATCTCACCCCCACTGGGATTCGATCCCCGGACCGTCCAGCCCATAGCTAGTCGCTATACTGACTATGCTACCCGGCCCACATTAGTACATGTACTGCTGTTAAACACAACAAACTTTTATTAAACTCATCAGTGATTGCTACATGTTTTTTAGTCTTAGAGACCATAATCACACAACAAAATACATAATTTGAAATAATAGTATGCGTGCTGTGTCAATTTGGGGTGGGGGGGAAGGTAAATATTTGTAAGATTTTGCAAATTTCTAACATTCCCATTCACACATACTTATGTTCTGAATTATGTATTATATTGCCTGATGATAGTCTGTAAGACCAGAACATGCAGCAGTCACTGATGAATTTAATGAAAGTTTGTTGTGTCTGACAGCAAAACACATACTAACAGTAACTCATACTGTGCCTACTCTACTGTGAAGGATGCTATGTTGCAATATCATTATCCATCACCTACTGTGCACACATACACACACATACAGCAATGGAATTGGAGTGCCTGGTGCATGTTCACCGACTGCAATCATAGCACATACCTGTTACATGGGTTGAAGGCATGTTAACATTCACACCACCGTTTTGTAACAGACGAAGTGGCACTGGGACAGATTTTGCTCCTAGTACTTTGGTTTTCTAATGCCCATATCATTCCACCAGTGCTCCATACTTCTATTTCATTCAACTGCCATTGATATAAAATATTTGCAACCAGTATTGTTACACAAAACACTTCTCTCTTTTCACATCTTTTCATCTTTCATTTCCATAACATGCACAGAGTTTCTCAACCAACTGAGGAACTATCAGTGCTCCATAGAGTTGCTTAGTTAGATATATTTTATGATATGTAAAAAATCCAATACTCTTAAACTAATTTCCAAAAGGAATTAAAGCACTCCCATTACAGGACTGGACAGGCCCATAGGGTTCCAGGAGGACAATGACAATCGGGACATGAAGGTGGTAAGGTTGTCAGCCCTGTGCACTGGCTGCCTTTACCCCACAGGAAATATTCCTGGTACTCATTTCTGTTACAGGCTGGGTTGACACCAGGGCCATAGTGCGGCCGGAAGGATTATGTTGATGAAAAATTCCAATGACACCATCGCGAATCGAACCTGCAACCTTCCGGTAGTAGCATAGTGTCTCAACCAACTGCATCACCGCATGCCCCCTTCCAAAATGAATTAGTAAACGTAAAAAAATTATATCAATACCTGTCCAAACACAACTAAACTGTATTTACTATAAAGAACTATAGGTTTCAACCTGTCCCAGGTTATCCTAAGATTTGCAACTGGTCTTTAAAACATAATGGGAACATCAGGATGGGCTGAGATAGGACACAACATGTAGTTCTATACAATAAATAGAATTTAGTTGTGTTTGGATATTGATTTAATTTTTGTACTATTAACAACACAACAAGATGACATTCATTAAAATAAAATTAATAAATCATTTAGACTCCTCTTCTCACTCACCTGAATTACTGGAGTCTATATAGCCAAGTTTTTGAAGCACATTTACTCTCTCCTGGAAGTCTGGATACAATGACAAGCTTTTGTACGAGGTCATGTGCTGGAGATGTTTTCTGTCCTCTTCTAGCCGCTTATATCGAAATACTTCTTCAAACTAAATAAATAACATAATTTATTACTTTCCTAGAATATTTACAAAGTGCATTACCAATCATCTGTACGCTGATTAGATGTTCTGCATATTGGATATCAAACCTTTGGAACCCCTTAGTTATTGACTATAGCTTCCCATAATGATATACGAGGTCTGTAAATAAAGTAATGAGACTGCTCGCGTATCGCACGATCTGACAACACTGCAGGCTTGCCCTTCATATGAAGGTTAGATAAGAGTCTCATAGACTTCTAGTATGAGTTTCAACTCGCTAGCGTCAACACGCTAATTTTAGTGCAGTTTCTTGTGAAGGAGTTTTTGTGTGTGTGTCACGGAAATGAGAGAGCACAATTTCGAGCAATGATGTGCAATCAAGTTTTGTGTCAAACTTGGGGAAACCGGCATTGAAACTTTCAATAAACTGAAACAGGCCTACGGAGAGCATGCTTTGTCGAGATCACAAGTGTTCAAGTGGTTTAAGGCATTTTCAGAGGGCCGTGAATCCATCAAAGTTGAACCCCGCTCTGGAAGACCTTCAACTTCAAAAACTGATAACCATGTGGAGATAGTGGGAGCCCTTGTGTGGTCAGACCGTCGATTCACAGTGCGAATGATCGCTAGTGAGTTAAATTTGAACCACACCATGGTCCATCAGATTTTAACAGAGGAATTAGCCATGAAAAAGTTGTGTGCGAAGTTTGTTCCCAAAAACCTGACAGTCGAACAGAAGGACAATCGGAAGGACGTGTGTCTTCATCTTCTGGAACGGATCCAAAGGGACAGAAATTTCTTGAAGAATGTGATTACAGGTGATGAAACATGGATCTTTGAGTACGATCCAGAAACAAAAAGACA
>Ga0123355_10007040_pt1 | contig 16757 bp, 9 predicted proteins | sample TergutEmb28metaG_3_FD_89872 | JGI IMG/M metagenome (GOLD analysis project Ga0123355, IMG submission 89872) | Embiratermes neotenicus P1 segment gut microbial communities from Petit-Saut dam, French Guiana - Emb289 P1 | ecosystem: Host-associated > Arthropoda: Insects > Digestive system > Gut ...
TTAAAATAAGATATTGGTTGATTGCAAGGTGTCAAGTGTAGCAGTGATCTATAATTCGCTATGTTTGGCATCTTTGGTTTTAAAATAAAAAACACCAAAAATTAACACAAAAGGGGTTGACAGAAATGCAAAAAAGCAACACCATAATTATGAGCACAGCACAGCACAGCACGGGCTAATACTGTCAATTTTGGCGAGCCCAAAAATAAAATAAGAAGCAAAAAATGGTTAAATTCCGCAATTTGTTGCGGGATTTAGCCATTTTTTAATAGCGTTTGTGGGAGCGCAAATAAATAAGAGGGGAGACGACATATTGCCGATGGCAAATCTGAATATCCGAACCGAGGGGTTATGCGTTACACAAGCGCAATACCAAATACAATTTGAAAGGAAAAAACAAGATGGTAAAAAATAGAATAACAAAAGGAATTTGCATTTTATTGACTCTAGTGCTTATGCTTGGTATGATTAGCGTGGCAAATCCAGCAGCAGATGCGCAAATTGCGGAGTCTGCGCTGCCCGTTGAGGGTAGCGAGAATACGAATTTTGTGGCAGCAGATGCGAGAGGACTTGGCGAAGTGCGTAATGTGCCTACTAGAACCTTTAGTGATGATGGCGGGTATGTTGTACTGAATGATAACTTTATGAATGATAATCCGGTAATCTATGAATGGATTTGTGATACACTCCCTATGTTTGTATATAATCCTGAAATAGACCCGCCAAGTAACTTTGGCTTACAGGCTACGGCAAACCAAGTAACAGCAAGGTTTCAAGCGAATGGCGGCACCGGACAACCGCCTGCAAATATAATAATCAACACAAACACAGCCGGGACATTAATCATTCCCGGCAGAGGTAATCTTGTAAGAACAGGACATACATTTTACGGCTGGCGGCATGCGACTCCTGGCGGAGTGCTATATGCCCCCGGAGCGCGGATTTCTATTCCCGCCGGGCGAACCGGATACTTTACATTTAATGCAGAGTGGAGACCCGAACCAACACTTTCAGTGTGGATGGAAAGTTGGACAGCCCCGAATGCTCCCAGCTCTACGAGCACTGTAGTCATGACTAATCAATCGTTCTGGACTCCAAGTAGTAATCAGAGTTGGTTGACAGTCTCGCAGTCCGGTAGTACCCTGACACTAACGACAACAAGTGCTAATCCAAGTGCAAATAATAGAACAGCGAGAGTTACAATTACTGCACCAAATGGTGCGCCGACACGTTGGATACAAGTTACTCAACTTGGGGTAGCGACTGTAATCCCTACTGGCGTAACTATTAGTGGAAACACCGGCGGAAATATGAATATTAATCAGACACGTCAGCTAACTGCACATGTTACTCCAACCAACGCAACCAATCAAAATGTTACATGGTCGAGTAGCAATACCACCGTAGCAACGGTGTCTACTGCCGGACTTGTTACAGCCAGAGCAGCAGGTAGTGCGACAATAACTGCTACGACTGTTTCAGGAGGCAGGACGGCTTCTACTACAATTAATGTAAATGCACCAACCCTTAACGCACCGGGACAGCCGAGCGCAACAAATATAACACAAACAAGTGTGACAATCTCTTGGAATGCCGTTGCCGGAGCTACAAGCTATCGTCTTTACAGGAATAATGTATTTGTTACATCGTTGACAGGAACAAGCTTTACAGCAACAGGGCTAACCGCTAATACCACACATGACTTTACGGTAAGAACGGTTAATGCATCAGGTGTGATGTCCGGACATAGTGTGGCACGCAGAGTAACCACGCTTCCGATAAGACCTACCAGTGTAAATGTTACAGGAAACACAGGCGCCATTGCAATTGGAGGAACGCTTACACTTACAGCAACTGTGTCGCCTATAAATGCATCAGACAGAAGTGTAACATGGTCAAGCGCCAATACAAACATAGCGACAGTTTCAGCTACTGGGGTTGTTACCGCCAGGGCAGCAGGCAGTGTAAATATAACAGCCACAACCAACATGACAAATGCAAATGGTCAACGCTTATCAGCAACGAGCACAGTGGTTGTTAATGCGGCGACATTGGCAGCGCCGGGACAACCAAGAGCGACAAATATAACACAAACAGGGGTTACAATTTCATGGAATTCAGTCGGGGCTACATTATATCGCCTCTATAGGAATAATAATATATTTCATTCAGAAGCAACGACATTAAGCCGTAATGTCACAGGCTTACCCCCCGGTACGACTCACACATTCACGGTGAGTGCCGTCAATGCATCAGGTCAAGTATCCGCACGTAGCCCGGCACTCAGTGTGTTGACAATTCCGGCAAATCCCGGTCAGCCTACTGTCTCAAACATAACGCAAACAGGGGCTACAGTTTCTTGGACGCCTGTGCATGGTGCGACATCTTACCGTATCTACAGAAATGGTTCGTTGCCCATTACAGTAATGACAACAGAGCACACTTTTATAACCCTTTCTCCGAACACCACTTATAGCTTCACGGTAGTGGCAATCAATTCTTCCGGGGTGTCTGGTCCTAGTACAGCTCGTACTGTGACGACTCTCGCAACGCCTGCCCCCTCGCTCACTTTATCACACACAAACTGGACTACGGGTCCGGCATCTACCACTCTACAAATCAATGTGTTCTCAAATTCAACATGGAGCGTTCCTGCCAGCAATGCAACATGGCTGACGATTGAAGAAATAAGGCCTGCAAACCGCACAAGAAACGGTTCGTTTGTGATTAGAGTTGATGTGAATGCTGAACCACAGGAACTAAGACCTTCCAGATCAGGAGTAGTTACGGTCAATGTGCCCGGAGGTCCCGAAAGGACTATAAATGTGGTGCAGAGTGCCGGATATATTTGGCATGATGCTGTTGAAAACTGGGGAGCATTTTGGCCGGGGAATATTGAGGTCAGCAACCAACATATTGGAGACACTTCCGTTGGATTTGCATTTGAGTCTAGAGTGGCAGAAGCTCGCAATGCATGGGGCAGTGCTTTGGGTGTTTCGATAGGCACCGGAAGGACGGATAGTGCGCAAATTCGAGCATTTGGAGGAACGCGTGATGAAATCATGCGCTTCCTAGGTTATACGTATTTAGAATGGGCGGGGTTCGCCTATCACCCTACACTTACAAGAGCAGGAACAATTACTGCAGGTGGTGCCGAGAGGGGTATATACAGATCCTCCGGATATTCTCGAATATTTGTTGTGCAACAATCAACAGATGCCCTTTGGAGTCAAAGAGATATAAATATTACAAGAATGGTGACTGCGCACGAATTGGGGCATGCATTAGGATTTTGGGGACACCCTGCATACGCAGATGCAAATAGGCAAGATGTGATGTGGTATAGAGCTCATGAAAATCATATCTTGCAACCAAACGAGATAAGGCATCTGAGACAAATTTATGACCGATTCAGATAGATGACTTGGTTTTTTAAAATATATTATTAGAAAGAAGGCAAAGTAATGAAAAGAATACTTCTGTTTATGATTTTCTTTATATTCAGCATATTTTTATTAAACGCTTGTAGCATAAATTATACATATGAACACTCCGAGCATGTGACTGTAGAGAAGAATGAAAGCGAGTATGATTTCGCACCGGGGCTTGTTGCACCTCCGTTGGCAGCCGGAAATGCATCAATGGAATATCTTACATTTGAAGAAGCATTGGAAAGATCTGCTACGGATGTAGTGGTTGTTCAGTATGTAGGGAGCAGACCGTTTGGAAATAGGTTAACAGAGTTTGAATTTATCGTGCTTGAAAGGATTGTAGGCAATGCCGCAGACAGAATATTTGTATATGCTGAGCGTGTAAATACCAGTGTATTCGGTGGCGGTGGTTCAATCCGTTATATGGCGGGGGATATGACTTTTAGTCATGGGGCAGAATATTTGTTGCCACTAAGAAGGATAAATTCTCCATATGCGAAAACTCATGCCGATGGGTATACGTTTATTCGCAGTATAGTCATCGACTTGAGCAATCCGGAAAATAGCACAATGTACGGTGAGCCATTGCAGCGGCACTCGGATGGTCTTAGCTTTGGCAGAGGAGATTCAAGACAACAGATAATATCACATGTTGCAGACGTGATTATGAGTGGTGATGGTATATGGTTTGAAACCATTAGATCAGATGTAATAGAAGATATAATAAATGGATCGCCATATGTATTGGTTGTTGAAATTAACGATACTCTAAGGCTGTCTGGTGAGCAGAGCACCACAGATTGGATGACAACAGATATTTTTTACATCTCAGTCGTGGAGGTTTTGAAAGGCAACAGAAGTGTTGAAAGCTTTGGGGAGAGCTTTGCAATGATATTTTTTGCGGATACGGTTCGGCATGGTGAGCGGCACATTGTTGCGGCGACACCAATTCGAGAAGGAAGTACATGGTTTGAATTCACCGCCCGCAACAGCCTATTCCGAATGGATCAACGTGACGAGATATTAGCAATTATAGAGCAGGGGGCACCCTCGGAAGTAAGCCAACTAACCCTCCACTTCTACGGTCGCCCCGATGCGCCCGTAGTAATCCCCGTGGAAATCGGTAGGCCGCTGTGCCCGGTAACAGTAGCAGATGTTACAAGACGAGTATACGGTGAAGGTCCTCATGATAGAAATGATGGCTGGGCATTCTGGGGCTGGTTTACCGATGCGCAGCTTGATAGCTCAGGGCGTGTAAGAGACGGACATCGCAGACCGACTGTTGGCACTATGGGATTTGATATAGATGCAGTGATGACAGGAGCACAGCTCAATCCGCATGCCGTCAATGGCAATGTAGACCTCTATGCAATATGGATACGCTGGGGTGATGTGGATGATAATGGTAGATTAGACTTTGATGACATGGATAGCTTGTCAAGAACTGTAAGCAACTTAATGCCAAGACCTGCGATTAACCTGGCAGCAGCTGACGTTAACCGAGATGGTAATGTTGATTTAAACGACCTTGACATGGTATCACGATATGTGTCTAGGCTGGTGCCTAGAGCTATCTTAGGGCAGCGACCAGTAGCTCCTGCTTTTGTACCGCTATCTGTGGGCGAAGTTAGATTTGAAGCTTCGCATGAGAGCGGTGCTCCCGGTGATTATGTACTTGTGCGTGTCAGCGTAGAAGACAATACATCACTAGGATTCTACATGACATTGTTTGATGTGGAGTTTGATGTCGGGAACATGGAATTTGTAGATTATAGGGGCGGAAACTATAGTGCAAAAGGCATGGAAGCACCTTTGGTAGCACATATGGAAGATGACGGTGCAGTGCGCATTCTGTGGATGCGAGAAATGCATGAAGAAATGACAGCGTACACAGATACAGGTCTGTATTTAGAGCTTCAGTTCAGAATACGAGATACGGCATCTAGTGGCACAACAGAAGTTAACCTTATTGCTCCACCTGTTGGCGGTGTAGCAGGCTTCGGCGGGATTATCAATATTCCATTCTCGTTTGTATCCGGCTCTGTAACAGTAATTAACTAACACTTATCAGCCAAGAAAATCAAATTAGTCCAATAACAAAAAATCTGTCGGTGCCCTTTCGGACATCGGCAGATTTTTAATATAAATCCCAAAGCATCACCACGAGCCACCAAAACATCTACTTTTGTGCGGGTAGAATTGAAACAAACTGTGCGGCACTTTGGGTTAACTAAGTGACATGAAATATGAAGCTTAAATTAATGCGCTTGTCAATCCTGCAAGATAAAGTGGCAGATTAGTAATGGCACCATCTGAAACATATCCGCGCTTTGAAAAACGCAATGCGGTCTGTGGTTGTTTGTGGTTTATATATGATTTGAAGCTGGCTGCGCTCTTTTCTTCACCGCCTTTAACCTCTACAGGAATAATTTCCAATCCGTTTTGTATAAGAAAATCAATTTCTGCACCCTTGTTTGCATAAAAACGTGGTTCCACATCAAATTGCCCCCGTAGTTGTTGGAGTACAAAATTTTCCGTAAGTGCCCCTTTGAACTGATAATTGCTCTTTAACAAGATGGCTGAGTTATCAATTCCTGCCATATGCTTGAGAAGTCCTGTGTCGAACAAAAAGAGCTTGAAATTATTTAGTTGGTCAAATGCTTTTAAAGGGTGCTCCGGTTTGGAAACATTATAAACACGATTCAGCATTCCCGCAGATACAAGCCATTCTATAGCTTCTTCAAACTCCCTTGCTCTTGCACCCTCTTTGATGCAACCGTAAATGAATTTATTATTGGGTTTGGCAAGTTGTGATACAATGCTGCGAAATACAAGCAATATCCTTCCGCTGTTTATTTTGCCATTGTGTTTAGAAAAATCATTTTCGTAGATAGTAATAAGTTCGTTTTGGATTTGGGAAATCTTCTGTGGGTCTTTGTGCCGAATCCATGTATACACACATTCGGGCAAACCGCCGATAATAAGGTAATAATTATATGCATCAAGCAATCGGTTGTGAAATATTTCTTCAATGGGCTGTCCTTTTTCAATTTGTGTGTAAAAAGAGTGAAGCGGTTTGTCTGTTGCAGAAAGAAATTCATTGAAATTCATTGGGAAAATCTCTAACAGATTGACCTGACCTACTGGAAATGATTTAGGCTTTGCAAGTAGCGTGCCAAGCAGACTGCCTGCTGATATAACGTGGTATTCATTTGCTTTTTCTCTAAAATATTTTAGGGAATTTAAAGCTGAGGGGCATTCTTGTATTTCATCAAAGATGATGAGTGTTTTTTCGGGTCGGATTATGTGTCCGTTGAGCAATCCCAATAAGTCAACGATTCTATGAGGGTTTTTGTTTGCATCAAAAATTGATTTTAATTCTTCATCTTCGTCGAAGTTGTAATAAACGTAGTCGGAGTAATGTGTTTTTCCGAACTCGTGCATGAGCCAAGTCTTTCCGACTTGCCTTGCGCCTTTTAGAATTAAAGGTTTTCGGTCCGAATCATTTTTCCATGTTATGAGTTTTTCCATTGCACTTCTGTACATAAAAATGGTCATTCCTTTCGTGTCTCTTTAGGCACAAAATAACCATTAAAAAGGAATGGCCGTTTTGTGCATATCTCGCGGTTCCCGTAGGGGAGCGAGTGGCACATGCCCTTTGGATTAGTTTGAATTCTTTCAAACTGATCACCTCGATTATGAATTAACAAAAAATGTGCCGATTGTGTTTGAAATTGGTCAGATGGTATGTCTAAGATATAAATAACACATTTTCCGGAGTTTTTCAAGCGGAAATTACACATTTTTCAGAGCTTCTCAAATAGAAGCGCACATTATTCGCTGTTTTTGGAGAGGAAAGTACACATTTGGCAGAACGTCTTGAAAAAGCGAATTGGTGGTCATCGCATGGACATTTACGACCGATAGCACGTCTATTGCGGTGTAGAGATTATATATTCGGCTTTAAATCAAATTGTTTGCGAAAATTAAATTTGGGGTTGACATTCTGGTTAAAATACCCTTCCAATCAATGTTTTGAGAATGCTTCACATCTTTTGGCAAAATCCTCGTAGCCAAAAGATGTGAGGCATTCGTTTGTGAGTGACTTGAGATTGTTTCCAAACCGAATTTCATTAAAAAAAGACCGAAGTGCACGAAATTTCTCCGCATTCCCGGAAAGTGAGGTATCATGATGTGATAGTTTGGAGAAAGACATTAGGTATGAGCTTGGAATGGAATTGTTGATGTACATTCCGATGCAGGGGAATTTGTCCAGTCCCATACCTATATCGCAAACCTTCGAGTGATATTGCATCGTGGTCGAAGCATGGTAGTCTATAAAAGAAGTTGTGGAAATTTCGTAATTATTATCCAATCTTAAGATTGAAATAAGATAAAGGAAAAAGGAGTGCATATTAAAAATGAAAAGAGCAAAGAGGATTATTTGTATCTTGCTGACAGCGATTCTGTTAATTGGAATAGTTCCGGCAGTGGCGAGTGATATTCTTGCGCCGGATTATGTTGATGCAGGGACTGTGGGAGAGCCGGAAGTTCAGACGGTCACAGTTACGTTTGTAGTAGATCAAGCGAATGGACGGGGCACATTAGTTGGCGAAACAACAGTAGAAGTGCTGATAGGTGATAGTCTGACAGCGGAGCAAATTCCAACCCCGATTCCTGGCACAAGCGCTTGTAATAGCTGGGGTGTGACTTTCGATTTTTGGAGAAGTCCGCAAATTGACGGTTGGCATTACAATTTGACCACGTTGGTGATTAACGAAGCGACAACGTTCTTTGCGATTTTTGGCACTTGGACTGGGAGCTGTTTCATAACTCTCCTTTGGAATGATGGTAGAGTTGGTGTAGACAACATATTTGGGAGAGTTTGGACAGATCATGGCAAAGTGTTTGATGTACCTCCACCTCCGAGTCGTGAGGGATTCAGGTTTGTAGGTTGGACTACAGATGCGGCGGGAGATAACGATTTTGACCTTAGCCCCGGAATAATTTCAGGATGCAGATATCTCTACGCCCAATGGATGCCCTTACCACCACTACCACCGGGTGGCGGTGGAGTAGTAATGCCTCAACCACCGATAGATTGTGATTGTGTTAACTGTGCTGAGCAATTTCATGATTGGCATCACAGAAGTTCATATTCAGACGCTCCGGAAGAGCACTGGAATGGAAATGCTTTAGTTATAGACACACATGCCGAGCTGTTAAACAACCCTGCATTTCCCGGTGAGATAGCACAGGGTTATACAGACATGTTCTTCATGAGCCACTATCTTGTTATTATTCATGTTTGGCTACCAATCTATACCATAAATAGTATCAGCGAAAACGGCGAAATCAACATCACTCGCCGTATACCGGGGTGTGGCGGCGACGTTGCTTTCTGGCATATCATCATTGAGCTTTGTCGCAACTTTAGACCGGCGCAATTTAGTACTGTGATTACAGATCACTCAGAGAGCATTGAAGTTTCATCATATCCAAGTCACACATTCCCTAGCGCAGCCTTTGGATATGGCCCACAAACTCCCCATGTAGTAACAGTTACAAACACAGGCAGTACACCGGTAGGTTGGCTTTCCGTCGGGGTATTCGAAGAATGGATTGATGGAGTACGGCAAAACAATTTCACAATAGACACCCGATCAATTCCGGGTATTCCTGTAGGCGGAACTGCTACTTTCACAGTGACGCCGAATGTAGGTCTTGCTGTAGGAACATATGAGGCTATTGTTTTTGTAGGAAACGATTTTGGGGAGGCACACTTTACTGTGAGCTTCACAGTTACAGAGCGGGAACAAGAGCAGATACCGCAACCACCGCAGGAAGACGACGATGTTGGCGGCGGACAAACAACGCAACCACCACCGGGTGGTGGTAATGCAGGCGGTGGGATAGGCGGTGGTATCGGCGGTGGAGGACAAACAACGCCACCGTCCCAGCAACAACCAAATGCTGATTCAGATGCTTCGGAAGATTCCTCAGATTTAAGCATAACCGAACTACCTAGGGTAGAAGTAACCCCAACACTGCCTTCTGAAGAAGATACAAATAATATTGCAGATGCGGTAGCTGATTTTGCACAAGATGCCGCAGACAGATGGGGAGCACAAATCAAGCAACCGGGTTCTGCAATCGTAGTAGAATTACCTGAAGATGCTCCGTCCACAGTCGTTACGCTGACGAATCTGCCCGAAGATGTAGATGTATCCTCAATCACAACAATGGCGATGTTAAATGTGAACGGTACGCTCACCCCTATTCCGACACGAGTAGTTAACGGCAGAGTGTCTGTGTTACTTACAGAAGATGCAGTTCTTGTTCCGCTTAATGTATCAGCAACATTTACTGACTTGGGGCGCTTAAACGCCAATGTCAGAGCTGAGATAGAAAGAGCTGCTTCGCTTGCGATAGTAGAGGGTTTCTTGGGCGGGACTTTCAGACCCGGCGATGAGGTAACGGCACAGCAGACAGTTGCGATGTTCTTGCGTGCAACAGGTATTCCTGTAGAGTGGGAATCTGCAATAGCTACCGGAGTGGAAGCAGGTTTTATCACTTCTGTAGCTGTAGCCGATGCTCCGATGACCCGAATTCAGACTGCACAACTTATTGTAAATGCTCTTGAGCACTTTGGTTTGTTATTTGCGCTGACGGATGAGGATGTTGCTGAAATTCTAGCACGCTTTCCTGATGCCGATGCTCTCACAACAGAGCAAAGACTTGCCCTTGCGATATCTGTAAACCTCGACATTTTTAGAGGTCATGTTGATACAACCATACGTCCGAACGAAGTTCTCAATCGTTCACAGATGGCAAGTCTGGCTGTACGATTGCAAAGTGTGCTTTTGGGGGCGTAAGCCGCAAATTTGCCAAGAGGTGACACAAAATGAATCTAAATAAGTGTCGCATTTACTTTTCCGGGTCTTGAAAAAATAATTTTACGATTGATTGCAAGGTGTCAAGTGTAGCAGCGGTCTATAATTCGCTGCGCTTGATGCCTTTTAATTTTATAAAAATGCTGTTTTATTAGGAACTAACATATTTTATTGGAGGGATTACAAATGTTTAAAAACAAAAAGGTACTCGCAGTTCTCTTGGCAATTCTTATGCTCGTGTCAATCATAACCCCAATCGCTATTGCGATTGATTTTGATGACATTGGCAACACCCGGTACAATTCGGATATTCAATTTGTCACAGAGCGTGGCATTATGGCAGGAATGGGCGGTAATCGCTTTGCGCCATATGAAAATCTGAGCCGTGCTATGTTTGCGGTTATCTTATGGCGAATGGAAGGCGAGCCTGATGCAACGACGAGTAATCCGTTTTCAGATGTTGCAAATGACGGGTGGTATTCTATGGCTATTCGCTGGGCAAGAGAAAGTGGAATTGCAAACGGGACAAGTGCAACCACATTTGATCCGCATCGTGATATTACAAGACAAGAAGTTGTGACCATGTTTTCACGCTATATTGAGTGGAGTGGTCATTCTATAGACGTCTCATCGGATATAGACTTGTATGCATTCACAGACAGATATGATATTGCAAGTTGGGCGGTTGATCCGATGATATGGGCGATTTACGCCGGTGTTATAGATGTGACCGACTCCACGACTCTAAATCCCTCAAGCAATGCAACTCGTGGTGAAATTGCAAGTATGGTAGTGCAGATGATTGAGTTGGTTGAGATGCTAACTTATGAGCGATCGCAGTCAGAAACTGAACAAGAGCCAACCGATACTCCGGCAACTGAACCGATAGCTACACCGCCATCAACGCCACCTGCTTCCGGATCAGGAGGTGGGACTGGATCTGGAGGAGGATCAGGGACACCGCCGTCGCAGCCTCCACCAACTCCACCGGAAGATGAGGACTATGAATATCCGCCTGAAGAAGATAACGGTTATCCATCGGATGGCGACGATACTGACTATCCTCCGAAAAACGGAGACAATGAATATCCGCCACCGATAGAAGACGATTTCATTCTGACGATTTCAGTAGCAGAAACAAGTGTGCCGCAAGGTCAACACTTCCAAGTCTATGCTGAACTTAAAAATAACAGCGGTCAAGATTTAGAGATAATTGTTGATATACTTTTCTGGCCATCAAATTCGCGTTGGTGGAGTTGGTATCCCGATGCAATGGATTGGCCGCCTGCAGAGACGATACTTTTTCTTAAGGATGGAGTCATTAGGCGTGAACCCGCTTGGTCCGGTCCTCCATTTTATGAGCCGCGCAGAATCGAGGTCGGAGGCGGAGCCTTGCCGGATATAGGTACACATGAATTATTTTTTGGGGCTGTGTTTTATATAGCTTGTGAACAAGGAGTGGATAATCAACGAATTGTGGTTAGCTCAAACACTGTTGAAGTAACGGTTTTACCGCCTCTGCCACCACCGACCACAGACGATTTCATACTTACAATTTCGGTGGAAGAAACAAGTTTGCCGCAAGGGAAGAGTTGCTTCAGGTTATCTATTGAACTGAAAAACAACAGTGGTCAAGATTTAGCAATTGCTGTTCGCCAACTTTTCCTTCCATATATTCCAAGTTGGAGGTCAGATGAATCATATATAGATATGCGTCCGTTGCACGCAATTCTTTTTCGAAAAAACAGTGTCATACGTCATAATCCATGGGTTCCCCCATTTGATACACCTACCATATTCTTGTACGGTGGTGGGAGTGGTTATTACGATGGAGAGTGGGTTGAGTGGTTACCAGTAGGGGTATATGAATTAAGTGTTCGTGCTGTATTTTATATTTTGTGTGAGTACGGAAGCAAACAAATTGAGCTTATCTCAAACACCGTTGAAGTGACGGTCTTGCCGCCTCTGCCACCGCCGACCGCAGACGACTTTATTCTTACAATTTCGGTGGAAGAAACGACCCTGCCTCATGGTGAAGGATTTTTTAGATACTATGTTGAATTGAAAAACAACAGTGGTCGAGATTTAGAAATTATAGTTGATATTCTTTTCTGGCCGGGGATACCAAATTGGCGGTCCTGCTGTGTAGGTACAGATATGCCTGAGCTGCGGACAATACACTTTCCCAATAATAGTTTCATACGGCATGAGCCGTGGTCTCCTCCGTTTGATAATCCATCAGGACATTGGGGCGGAGGGATGGGTTATTATCATGGCGAGTTGCTTGAATGCTTACCGGTCGGAACGCACGAATTTAGAGTTGGTGCCGGTTTTTATATTGTTTGTGATCAGGGAGGTGAACCTCAAAGAACCAGAGTCTTATCAAACATCATTAAAATAACTATATTGCCATCAATAGGATAATGGTGCAGAAATAAAAATACAAAAATGAAGGAGATTACACGATGGGAAATAAGCGATTTCTAACAAAAGGGTCAATACTTGTCATATTGGTGGCTTTAATCTTTGCACTGACTATCTTTGGAATATTAAATGCCGAACCGGATGCATACGCTTATGCAGGTCAAAGTGACTATAGTTTGCATTGTTGTTCCGAAGACGTCGTTATTGAGCAGTTGTCAAGTTATCATGTCAGAACGATGGGAGATGAAGGCTTAACCATTAGTGAAATCCGTTCAATACTGGACAGTGGTGGGCAGATATATCAAAATATTCGTGCACACAGCGACACGGAAGGCACAAGGACATATCGTATACCAATACCCGGCTATGAATTGGAATATTTGCTGAATCCGAATTATCGCATTCAGCCGACAAATGAACATCTATTTCCATATACCAGGATAAGATATAGTGAACGTTCGCACGAAGATAGTATAGTTATTGTACTTATGGGAGATGGATTTACAGCAGAGCAATATGCACCTATAACAATGCCCGGGCGGGTGTTATGGCACGCAGACAGAGCCATAGATGCCTTGATGGTCACGCCGCCGTTTGATTTGTTCGCATGTTTGTTTACGGTATATGTTGTTCATGTCGACACTCCAGCCGGTCAAGCGGGATTTCTTGGCACTGTAACTTCTTATGGAAGATACGACGGTGCAAGTTTACCGCAACAGATGCGGATTAGAGAACTGGCAACTACGCCTACGGGGCTTGTAGCTGAGAATGTGACAATGATACAAATACTCACAAACGCTAGAGATGGTGCTGGACATGCGCAATCGATATGGGATTACGGACTTAGAACCCCAATAAATGTTGCAAGAACATCCTTAAGGACGGATACTAATGGTGGTGTGAGTGTTGTTTGGCCCAGAGACCCATCTGTTCCAGCTGCACATAACGGCACGGCTTGGCATGGAACATTTGTTCATGAGTTTGGACATTCCTTTGGTAAACTTGTGGATGAACACGGCTCTATAGATCAACAAACGGGGAATTATACTGCACGTCGAGACGAGAGATATGCAAATTCTACCGCAGCAGCGAATGAAAATGTAAAATGGCGGCATTGGGCAGGGCATAGGAATGTATTAGAAACGCCCACACGTTTTACTGATGGCTGGGCTGTGCCGACACATGTGAGCACAATTGCAGGTCAAAGTGGATGTATAATGCGTGCGTCTACCGGAAATCGCAACTTTTGCGGTGTTTGTAGAGCAGAACTTGTGCGCCGAATGGCAAATATATCAGGGGAGACTTTCCACGGCAGAAGTCCATCGACGTATATCTATAACCCTGCAATATCCTACCCTTGGATAAGCACTCCAACTGTCACGATACCACAAGGAGCAACTAGAATCTTAGATTCCGCTTTCCACGGTAACACATCTATTCAAACGATTCACATTCCCGATTCGGTTGAAACCATAGGCGATTTTGCCTTTATAGGCACAGTCAATCTTAGGACAATATACAATAACCGGACTGTTCCGCAGCAAATAAATTCGACAACATTTGCAGGCGTTGATAGGTCGACAGTTACAGTGATGATTCCATTTGGCACAACGCAAGCTTACTTGGCTGCCGGTTGGTATGGTTTTAGGCTCGTGGAAACTGATGCACCTGATTTATCTATCACCCTCCACTTCTACGGTAGACCATATGCGGCTGAGGTGTTACCGGTTACGCTTGGTCAGCCGTTGTGTCCGGTAGCGGTAGCAGATATCACAAGGCGCGTATACGGTGAAGGACCTCATGACAATAACGGTGGCTGGGCATTCTGGGGTTGGTTTACCGATGCGCAGCTCGATAGCTCGGGGCGCATCAGAAACGGATATCGAAGACCGACTGTTGGTCATGAAGGATTCGATATAGGTGCAGTGATGACAGCGGAGCTGATTGGTCCACTTGCTGTAAATGGCAATATAGACCTATATGCAATATGGGCACGCTGGGGAGACATCAATGATGATGGTGAGGTTGATGTACGTGACCTCACTCTACTAGAACAGTACCTCTTAGGACACAACCCGACAATGGTAAGACCTCCGGCATATGTAACACGTGGACCAAATCTAAGCGTAATGGACTTGACCTTGTTAGAACAATATCTCTTGGGTGTTCCGGGTAGAGTCTTGGGACGCCCCCCTGTGGTTACACCTCCGGCACTTGTTTTAGGAGCAGAATTCCCCCAAAACAGCTTATTAACATCTTCTGCTGAGGTCTCCGATATTGCTCAGCAGAGGATACTACCTTGTGGTAATACAGCAACGTGGCGTATAAGTCAAGAAGAGATACCACCGGATGCAACGTATTGTAGATGTACGTGTATACTTGTATCAAAACTCAATTGACGGTATGGGCTATTCGTTCTTCTTGATAAATTACGATCCTACGTTTTTATCAAATCCGAGAACATTTCCCGGGTATACAATCAGGACTTTTAACTTTGACTTATTGTCAGAAGCCGAGCAAGCACAATTTGATTCAATGTGGGCATCCGGTTGGTTTGCAACACTGGAAGACGTAAAGAATCAATCCCAGTTTGCACATGCTTGGGAAACAGTAACCCGCACAACTGCAAATCATGGACCTTTTGCATTCGGTTATGTGTTATACGAAGGTGGAGCAGGTCATGAGCATGGTCCAAATGTAATAAACATGAGATGGATGGGTGCTGCACATTTCGGCTCAGACATATTTGTTTATTTCCGCTTTGATGTGGCTCCCGGCCAAGCAGCGGGTGCGACAGCAGATATAGATTTTTGGACTGTTGAAACAGGCAATGCAATGATGGTAAATGCAGCCAGCAATGCACCAGTACCTGTCAACGCAGTAAACGGTGGAGTGGCGATTGTCGACTAAGTGACCGTAGCTTTATCAATAGACGTTATAAAGAATCACCACCAACTTACCACCAAAACACAATTGCGCACACCCCCTTGCTCATGTTATGATATATATGATACAAATTCGTGAGAGGGTGATTTTTTTGATAAACAACACACTATCGCTTATACGTGCCAAATATAACAATTTTTCTGTTGTACAGCGGAAAGTAGCTGACTACGTACTTGCCAATCCCCAAGAAGTTATTTTGTTTTCTCTGAACGATTTGGCAAGGGCATGTGATGTCAGCGAGACGACGATTTTTCGTTTTTTGCAGAAACTGGATTATTCATCCTACCAAGTTTTCCGGATAAATATTGCTCAAGAAGTCTCAGGAGAAAAGCCGATTCCGGCAATCAGCGAAATTGAATCGGGGGATTCGTCCGCAGAGATAATGCGCAAAGTGGTAGAATCTACAGTCATATCGGTGCAGGATAGCTTGCAAGTTATAAAGCCTTTGGAAGTCGAAAATTTATCAAAACTGATTTTGAGTTCGGAGCGAATTGTAATTGTAGGCGTGGGAGCATCTGCGGCGATTGCACTGGATATGCACCATAAGATGCTCCGGCTGGGCATCAATGCTGCATTTTATAATGACCCGCATTTAATCAACATTCTGTGTAGTCATCTTTCAAAGCGAGATTTGCTCTTGGTTGTGTCCCACTCCGGCGAAAGCCGTGAAATTCTGGATGCAGTGGAGTTTGCCGCAGATTGCGGAGCCAAAATAGCAGCTATTACCAGTTATCCTCGATCGACACTTTCACGTAAGAGTGACTGTGTACTGATAAGCTCGTCCCAAGAAACCCGCTATCGCTCTGATGCCATGACTTCACGCATCATCCAGCTTGTGATTATAGATATGCTATGTGTTCTGCTGTCTATGGCTAAAGGAGATAATGCTGCTGCATCCATACAGAAGTCCAGTCTTGCCGTAGCTAAGAATAAGACATAGCGTGAAAGGCAAACACACACAAATCCACGTAGGGGATGCTGTCCTCAGCATCCCGCAAATGTCTGAAAGTGCAAGATTTTTAACAAAACACCCGCCGTCTGCGACGGCACCCTCTTTGCTAAA
>Ga0123355_10007042_pt1 | contig 16755 bp, 14 predicted proteins | sample TergutEmb28metaG_3_FD_89872 | JGI IMG/M metagenome (GOLD analysis project Ga0123355, IMG submission 89872) | Embiratermes neotenicus P1 segment gut microbial communities from Petit-Saut dam, French Guiana - Emb289 P1 | ecosystem: Host-associated > Arthropoda: Insects > Digestive system > Gut ...
CAGAATGGTTCTTGTCCTGTGAGCTGTACCATCTTCAGTAATCCTACTTGTACCATAGAGTGGTAGTTGCTGTTCAACAAGATACACAGCAAGGAGAGGCACCAAAAACGCGCCACTCAGCGCACATTTCTCTGAATCTTGCCACCAGAAGCCACATGAAACACACACACACTTTGTAAGTACATTCAGAATAAATGGGGGCCATGACGGCCAACATCTTAGCATTTATGGGTTTCTTAAATTCACAGCTGAGTTTATATCAGTAACTTGTTACATGCTGTTTGTTGTGCAGAATGTGAGTATACTGCCAAGATCTTACTGAGCAGAGGCAAGAAATTTGTTCCATTATATACAGTAAAAATTTGTACCAAAAAATAAAAATGGCGTTCCAATGAAGATGCGTACTGCAGTGTGCAGGAAGTATTATCATAAACACTTGTTGATAAATGGTCTTACTATAATGTAGGTGTTTTAACTTTCTTGTGTCTTGAACCCCTCTGAGAGACTGGTGAAGCCTATGGAACCCTGCTCAGAAAAATTGCTTACAATAGAGAATGGTGAGCTTAATTAATTTAACAAACAGTTTTGTAGTCTGAAGACCATAAATTACTTTGCTGCCTACATTCGTTATGGAATGAGAAGATAATTTAAGTTACAGGTTATTGGAATAAAGTTGTAAATTTTTCCAATCCAAGTTCATTATTATTCGTACCCCTAGGGGTTCCGTGAACCCCAGGTTAAGAACGCTTGTCATAATATTTATTGGTTGGTCATATAGCTCTGTGGCACATAACTAGTCACATTACTGACAGAGACTACATAGAGCAAGGAAAGATTCATGTGTTTCCATCAATAGAGGCTATGTTATACCAGCTTCAAATAAAGGCTGTAGCCTGCTGTAATGAGAATATTAATTTTTGTATTCCTGAATTCTCCTACAAAGCAACCTTTGCAGAAAGGAATTACAAAATATAAACTGCATTCTGCATGTATAATTGAGATGTTTGTGTCGAAGGAACACGAAAATATTGCATCTGTAATTTAAGTCTGAAACTTCTGAATAGCGTGACTGCTGTCTGTCAGTGTTGGAGGTTGGAAACCAACTGAACAATAGGGAACAGCATAAAAGGACAAATATAGGATAAACATGAAGCATCTGCACTTTTGTGTGACATGAAATGAACTTTGCTTTGAAGGAAATGTTACAGTAAGACATACGTTTATTGTTGCTGTAAAGTGTAGGCTCATATTTGCACTGTCAGCAACTGTCACAGGAAAGAACAGTTAAAGTTGATGAATTCCATAATTTAATATTTATAATTTTCAAACATCAATGCTTTTCCAGGTGTTGCAAGTTTAATTCCCAGAAACCAGTATTTCTCAAAAGAAAGGAGTCAAAATTTCTAAATACAGACCAATGATAAGTTTCAAGAGTCTCATATACGTGAATTCTTAAATAATATATGGCCTTCCCACAGTAAGAACTAAGCAACCACAATCTGATAGTCTTGTGAATGTCACACTGATTTATTCTCACGAGGTCCTAAAGGTAGCTATGTGAGGATACACTAGCAAAAAGTCAAAATTTGAAGAGAACTGTAGCCCACGCATAACAAGCTGGGAATTCAGATGTGTGTAAATATTCATTCCCGTTATACAAAACAATCATTATCATCATCATCAGCAGCAGCAGGGGATTAGGCCTCATTACCAGATCTGGTCCCATTAACAGTCTAAAGTCTTTAGGTGTATTGCCATTGCCTCATTTCCCACATGGTCTATATTTCACAGTAAAGTGTGGTAGTTTGTCTCTTGTCAGTTTGGCCACGTGTATCTATTTAGTTCTCTAATATTGAATTTACTTTCAAACTGGGTTAATTTTAAATTCTGATGAAATATTTTCATTCTTTTTTAAACTTGTCGTGTATGTTTTGCCATTCCCCTCTAAAATTTCATTTCCTCTTATGTTACCCTGTATTTATTCTGTTATCTAATTGCCCAAGTTTTGCATGCATATAATACAGTTCATAACGTAAAATTTGTTACATATATTTTCAGTCTAGTGTGTTTTTGGAATGGAGAAGGTTTTAAATTTCTGTTAATAATTCACATTTCATGGAAGAATTTAATATTTTAACAGTAATATGTTTTATATTCTGGTATGAAATAGAGCAAACTCGGTAACTGAAAGTGTATATTGGTTCTATAGTATTATTATTTATCACAATTTTACTCTTCCTTGGATATCTTCCTTTAAAACCAAAGTTTTCATTTTGTTTGTTGAAATTTTTAATGTGTATTTGGAGGTAATTTTCTCCAGTTTATGTACAGTAATTTGTAGTGTGTTTATGAATACACCACTGTAACTTCGGCATCTAAGAACGAGAGTGTCGTGATGTTTTTATTTTACATTTTATCTCCTCATCTTTCCATTTGGAATAATCTCAATTATGTATATATAGTGGTGACAGGGAACATCCTGGTGTAATTCCTGTTTCCCTTTTTATCGGTTGTGGCAATGTATCATCTAGTTTTACTTTTATTTTATGGATTCTATAATTGTTTATATTTCCTCTAAATAATGGATTGGGAATATTTCTTTCTTGTACAGTGCTACATATCCGCGTTCTTCATACTTCGTCATCAGAATTTTTGTAACTTAAAAGAAGTAAATATGTCTCTAAACTGAGTTCTTTTCTTTTCTCTAATAATACCTTTAGAGTAAGAACAGAACCAACTCAAGATTGTCCTTTTCTACAAGCAGATTGGGTTTCTTTAAAAAGGTTTTTGAATATCTTCTTATGTTTTCATTCAGAAATTTTGGGTAAATTTGGTAACACAAATTTAATATGTTTATCCCTCTGTAGATGGGATTTTACCTATAACCTTTTTTTCAAATTGGTAAAGTTATCACACTATTCCATTCTACTGGAATTTTCCCTGACCACATAAATTTCATTTAGAAATTTCAGTAAATCTTTTTTAATTTTCTGATTCCTGTTTTTACAGTTCAGAATGTATGTTATCTTCTCCTGGCAGTTCACAGTTTTTAAGTTTCCTTAAAACTGTTTCAAGTTCTTCTCTATTAATTTCATAATCTTTGTAATAGGTCTTGTTATTACATTTCCAGTTTGTGTTCCACAGTTCGTGTCTTTCTATAAGGTTCTATAATAAGATGTAAATTTGTCGATATCAGGTTATATTCTAGGTTGGAGTTTGTATACTTGTCTAGGGATATGTATAATTTATTACATAAAGAGCAACTACATGTTTCAGCCCTTTTCATTGGCCATCTTCAGGTTGATAAATGAAAAACTTAGTAAGCAGCAGTGGGTATGAGATCTCGCATGTGAGATCTCATACCCACTCCACCTCTTACCTCCCCACTGTATACAACCCACACAAGTCAAGTGTAGCTGCTTACTAAGTTTTTCATTTATCAACCTGAAGATGGCAAATGAAAAGGGCCGAAACATGTAGTTGCTCTTTATGTAATAAATTATACATATCCCTACCACCATATAGTTGTGTTAGACAAGTATACACACTCCAGTCTAGTTTATTATAAACACAATGGGGATGACGAACCTTATGATCAGGTTATATTTCCAGCTTCCCTGCTGTCTTGAAGCAAAAGTTTCAGAATTTTGTGTTTGGTCTCAGCTTTCCTAAGTCATATTCCACTTGTCATTCAAATTTCTCTCACCATGGCTTTTCATTTTCTTGTTTCCCTTCTTGCTATGGCTGATAATTGTTTGTAATTTCTTTTATCCTAGATTGATTATGTATTTAACCATCTTCTATAAGTTATTTGATTTTCCTCAGTTACTTTCTTAATGTCATAATCTCAAAACTTTAAGGTATCCACTATGTGTGAAGCCTTTATATTCCATAAGCTCTCTTCTGCTGTTTTCCGTAGTATATTTTTCCTTTATTATCCCATTCATTTTCAACATTTGTTTTGTCTTCATAGTGTTTTAAACAATCATCCATTCTTTTTTCATATAGCCACTGCATATATCCTTCATTTAGTAGAGGAACTTTAAATTTTTCTTCCGATATGTTTGCTCGTCTCTTTAGGTTCTGTTCATTAACCCCTCTTTGTTGGTATGATAATCTTATGCTTAAAAAGCAATGATCTGTGCTTAACTCTACACCCTTACAGACACGCACATCTTCAATTATTTCTACCAGTTTCTCACCTCCAGTTGCATAATCTATTACTAATTTTGTGTATCGAACCTCCCACTTAAATTTGTGCATATGTTTGTTCTGGAAAAAGCTGTTCATTATTGTAAATATGTTAAAGTATCAGAAGTCTGTCAGCTTTTTCCATTTCTATTAATAGTAGTTGGCTCCCATATTTTCCTATCATTTTCCTAGTCTCTGCTTCGAATCCTAGTATTTAAATATCTCATTATCATCCCAAAACTTGTAATAATCATTTTGGCCAGTGCTTTCTATATCCCTAACATCACTTCAGATGGGGCTCTTGTATTCTGTTTAACTCCACTCTTCATTACACAGCAGTTCCCGGTATCTTTATTTCGTTGTAATTTATTTTATTTTCTCTAATAAAGGTAGTTTTTATGTTCACTCTTGTAGTACATCATCCAATTCCTCTTCTTTACATACAGGGCGTGTCATAATGTACTCCGGGATTACAAAAATTTACTACAGGAAAACCGTAGGACACATATTTACAAAATCTGTACAGATAGAAGGAACAGCTCAAAAATTTACTGAAACGGGTTGTCTGTGCAAGCAGAAATCAAGTGGTCACCCATTAACCGCTGAAGATGACGTTGAACGGGTTTGGGCCAGTTTTCTGCATAGTCCAAAGAAATCAATGTGAACTACAGCTAATGAGTTATCAATGTCGAAAATAACAGTGTGGAGTGTTCCGCATAAGCATTTGGTGTGAACAGTTCCATTCAGGTAGGTCCTTTGGTTTTCTTGTTATAAATGTAATCACGGAGAACATTATGAAACGCCCTGTATTATCCCTCTCAAATTCCAAGTAGTGAAACCATTTCCTTTGCTTTTAATTTCAACCGGTTTAAGTCTTTCTGGCTGTTGTATTGAGACCTGCAAGTATTCAAAATTTCCCCATGACATCTTAATAGTCTTCTGGCAAGTGAATGTTGTGTTAGAGTTGTTACATGTCCTCCTCTAGAAAGGTTGGTTGTACTCGGGGATTTCATCCAGAGTAGATGAAACAGTCTTACCGCCATGACTCGGTCATCAGAGACTCGTCTGTAAGATAAGCTTGCACTTCTGGCAAGTGAGGATAAGATTTGGATTGGAGAGATAATAGATTAGACATCCTACCCTTCGCAAACCTACATAAAATCTAAACAAAATAGGCAGTGTAACCCCAGTACTAAACAGAATAATAATTTAAAGGTTTCTGCTAATAATGGCACATGTGAAGTTTTTTAAATAAATATGGAACTACTTTTGATTTAGTGATGGCACAAACATTTGAGGAAGCATACAAAATAACTGATCAGTTAGATGGAGCTAAAAACTAGAAGTGAGCACATGTGCTGAAATAGGAATATAATCCCTGAAGTAAATTTTAATTAAATGTTTCACCTGCATTGTTGAAACAATTTAATAAATCACGTACAGTAGTCAGCGGACACTGATGTTTTATTGGTTCTCCACAACACACTGCTGCTGTGTATCCAAATTCATCTTGTTATGGTGCTTACATTCTCCTCAGACATATAACAAATGCCTACACACTTTTGGGATGTAAATGGTAAAGAAATCTTTGTACAGGCCCTGAGGGTTCCAGGAAGTTGAGGATCCCAGATTTTAAAACAATCGGTATATAATGGTGCTACTACATGGAGAACATTCCTTCTTGAGACAATAACAGGTTCTCAGCCTCCGGGGAATTCCCCGCAATTTTTGGAACCCAAAGGTTCATAACCACGTTTATAGGGACCAGCCACCTGTCCCTATACTAAGCCAGGTCAATCCAGTCCATGAGCCACCATCACACTTCTTGAAGATCTATTTTAATATTATCCTCCCATATATGCCCAGATCTTCAAAGTGATGTCTTTGCCTTAGTCTCCTCACCAAAATTGTATATGCACCTCTGCTGTCTATGTTACATGCCATATGTCCTGCCCACAAAAGTAAGCACATGAAGAGTGAATGTATTTCATCATAGCCATTATTCTGTTCATCTGCGAATTACTGAAGTTTAGAGGTGGTTGTAGGTCCATATAAGTGTGTACACTTCCAAACCCTACAAAGGGAAGCAAAGAACATCCTTCAAATATGTACATTACAAAAATACAAACTGTCAGAGGAAGAAGGGAAGACTCAGTGTTCTTAGTAGACATATAGCTCGCTTACTGCAAACCAAATTCCGTTACAGACCCAAATAAGAATACATGAAATTAATTTTCAATTCTTAAGTAAAATATATTTAAAATTGTTTTGAATAAAACATTGTAGAAAGTGTTGTATTTTTGTAAAAGCAAATTTTGTGGAGAAGTGTATAGATAAGGCAATGTGCTCAGTGAGTTGCATATCTTCCTTGTACCTGCATGATCCAAAATCGAGAAGACAATATGAATGTAAGCACTCATATAAGCTTGAAGCATATAGTTATTCTGGCTTACATAAACGAAATAAAGAGATTGATTAGGTAAGCCAGAAAGCGCTATAATTTGTATCTATGTATACAGTGGATATTGCAACAAGCAGATTAAACGAAACTTTTTTGCAGGCACAGAAACTACAAAGGTAAATTTGTTGTGGTGTCATTAGAATGATAGAACTTGCAAAATAAAAAAGAAACATTAAATAAACAAATAAGTAGTGACTGAAATAGAAATATGTTTTGATAAATACGAGATATATGAATTTATTACACTATATATGAAGAAGTAAATTTTACGTACCTGAGTTTAATTCATGTATAAAAAGAATCAAAATCATAACGCAAAATGATTGTCTGAAGTTAAATCCTGAAGTAATTTGTGAATATATTATTCTTTGTGTTTCTTACAGGAGTGACAGTTCCATTAACAGACGAAGAATACTCAAATGTCGCAAACAGCCATGATGGTTCTTATATTTATTTTTGTCGTAATGTCGTGTACATTACATGCATCCTGACAAATTATTTCTCACCACTCACTGATTCAATACACCAGAATCATTAGCGAGGAACACTTCAGTGCTGGACGTCCATTAATGATAGTTATGCCCCTTGATGTAAAAGAGTCAACTAGTGAGGAAGTGGGTTATTTGATTGAAGAATTACATATATCAGGCTGCTGGCCTATTCTGGTTTATAATGTTAGCAAAAACACCAACAGAAATATGTACTCAGAAATCAACAAGCACTGTGCTTACATTATTCTCATATCAGGACCATGTGAGGAATGGACAGAATATATTTCACATTTCCAGCAGCAGCTGTACAAATTATCTGCAGGTAACAACACGTGGCATTCATGGAACCCAAGAGCTAAATTCATCGTGTCTGTAATGTCAAATTGCAAGCAAAAAGAAAATAGAAAAATTTCGAGAGCCATTCATATTGAACTTTGGTTGAATGAAGTTATGAAAGCTACTTTCCTCTTCTTGATATTAAATGAACAAGGATGTAACGATCTACATGGAAGTGTTACTGATTCAGTTTACGGCACGTACTTGGAAATGCATACCTTCGATCCTTATGAGAATGCACAGAAATGCAATGTAAATGAAGACACTTTAGCTGTGAAATTGTACACAGTGCAAAAGTTTTGCGATATTAAGGGAAGTTGTATATTTCAAAAGTATCATAATAAGAATTTTCACAAATGTCAGATTAGAGTGCATGCTCTTACAGCCCCCCCTTTCTTGAATCCTCCTAAACTTGTTTCGAATAACGAGTCTCGATACCAAGAATTATGTGAGAGTGGTTGGGAAATTGAATTGTTAGGAGTAGTTGGATATGCACTTAATATGTCACTGGATATTGAAATCAGAAACCAAAGGGATAATTTTAAAAGCTCTCCCGATATATACGTAGGGGGTTTGTGTGCATTACCTTCTATGAAATTCAATATAATGAAAGTTACACACAATTATTTCACTAACACCATTTCTTGGTACACACCATGTGCTGTGCAAAATCAAAGGTGGAGCCGCTTCTTTAAAATATTTTCCGTAGACATGTGGGTGTGTTTCGTTTTGTTAATAGCCTGGGCTGTAATTACGGTGTGCTTTATTTCCAACTACAAACACACATTACACTTGCAGGAATCAACATCATATAACAACATTTTCAGTGCCACAGCCAATGTTATTGCCGTTGTACTCTCCGTATCTGTAAATACACAGCCACGCTCTGCACCGCTACGTCTGTTCTTTTTCTTCTGGGTATGCTACAGTGTTGCCATCAGAACAGTGTTCCAAGCGTACTTCACTACATACCTCATTGAACCGGGGTATGAGGAACCAATCAGAACAGTTGAAGAAATGCTAACAAAAAAAATGATTTTGAAAGAGGATATGAAGTAATGTTCCAGGAAACGTCGGATTCAGTTGACTTAGCAATCTTCAAGAATGCCGTACATTGTCCAGATGGTGATGAGTGTCTCATGTGGTCAACTCTATATCAGAATATTTGAATAATTTTAGATGATATCGGAGCAGAAAAGCCTCGTGAAATCGAAAAATGGTCTGATGAAAATAACAGGCCTTTATTATGTACCCTGGAAAATGGTGTTAGAATGTATGGATTTGTTTTTCTCATTAGGAAAGGAAGACATCTCCTGGAACTCATGAATGATGTCATCATTCATGTAGTTGAGGGAGGAATATTTACGCAGATAATGAAATGGGCTACATCTGCAAGGAAATACAGCTGATTCAGCACAAGGCACGTACTTGGAAGTGCACTCTTGGTTTCCTTATGAGAATTCAGACGGATGCCATCCAACTGAAGGCACTGTACCTGTGAAGGTATTCAAAGCACAAAATTCTAGTGATATTAAGAAAAGCGATGTATTTCAAAAGAATTATAATAAGAAGTTTCACAAATGTCCGATTAGAGTGCATGCACATACAGAACCCCCTTTCGTTAATCCGCCTAAATGCGTTTGGAATAAAGAATCTGTATATCAGAATGTGTACAATCGTGGGTGGGAAATTGAATTGTTAGGAGTAGTTGGAAATGCACGTAGTATAACACTGGATTTTCAAGTCGGCAACGAAAACGAATATTTTAAAGGCTCTCCACCTATATATGTCGGGGGTTATGCTACTTTACCTTCTACGAAATTCGATTTGATGGAATCTACAAGAAGTTGCCTTACTGTAAAGTTTGTCTGGTATATGCTCTGTTCTCTATAATATCCAAGGTGGAGTCGTTTTTCCACATATTCTCTGTACACCTGTGGATAACTTTTATTTGTCATTGGTCTTGGCTGTCATTACAGTCAGCTGCATTTCTAAGTACAGACACAAATCACACTGGCACGATTCCAAGTCTTACAGCAACATTTTCAGTGTCACATCCAATATTATATCTGTCGTACTATCAGTGTCTGTAAGCACACAGCCGCGCTCTACACCACTATGTCTGTTCTGCTGGGTGTGCTACAGTGTTGCGATCAGCACAGTGTTCCAGACGTACCTCACCACATTCCTTATCGAACTGGGGTACTTGGAATGTATCAAAACTGTTGAATAAATGTTAAACTACGAAAAGGAATTTGGTTTTGTCAAATGGAATGTTAATTTTTTTTCGTAGTGGGCAACGCACCTGCATACAGAATAGGCACTGAGCATTCACATAACGCACATCTTCAAAACAACAGTGCACAACAGACAGCAGCTGTTACGTATATACACCGCACGATACGAAAAAGCAGTGAACCAATAACACGCATAGGTTAACCAGCATTACATAGTACTTTGAGTTATACTGCATAGTTATATGCAATATAACTACATTTAGATAACATACCAAGAATCAAAACTGACTAGCACATTCACTTCCTACACATTGACACCAGTGACAACTTACAACCCTAACAGTTCTGTGGAGCGACATGTAGTTGCGCTGCACACTACTTTCTGTCTTCTTCTAGCCTTCACTTCAAAGTCCAGGTACATAAGACCACCGTTTTTTGGTAAAATTTTTAAAGTTTAAATTTACAGATTTTACGAAATCTTCAAACTCTGTTTTTATTGTGTAATACAAATTACATTACATCCATTTAACCTCAGACCAGATCTCGTCCTAACATGTCACTGTAATATACATTTCCCATATTATTGTATTCAGCCTGAAGATGGCTTTTAACCTAAATATGTTCATGAAGGCTAATTAAAAATAAAGTTCTGTGTAGCCTTGATTTATATTTATTTTTTAATAGTACATTTAAACAACAACGTGGATGCCTTGTCTAAAAATTCTCCTTAACTGACACCTGTCCATCAAAGAATGTGCACGGCGTCACATGCCAGAAGACTGTAGCTGCAGCAGAAATTCAGCTGTTTGTTTAACGACGCTCTGTGTAGTTGCAACTGCATGAATGGTGACAGTCTAGCCTCAATTGGGGTTGTATTTTCGTCACTCATGATAGTGTGACTGTTTGCTGATGAGGTCTGAACCTTAGGAATCCAAATGTTGTGTAATTGACACACTGTTTTTTTTGTTTCTTCTTCCTCCCCCCCCCCTGTTGCCTTCTTACATTACATAAGCTTAATTTACTCATGCTTAGTTCTCGCGTCTCTTAAGACCAGGCATGGGAGGAATATAATTCCCTACCATTTCTTCTTTGTTTATAACTGGACTCTAAGTGTTTATAGCGCGAGCAGTGTGTGTGTAGCAACATGTAACAATAGCTGCTTTGTTCTGCAGCAGCAGTCTGCTCTGTATCTCGAACTGTGACCGAGCAGCAGCAAACAAGGTTGGACAGTCAGTGAGTGCGAACGGTAATGAAGAGTCCGCTAGCGAGAATTGTCACTGATACATTTCAGTTGTAAATGCAATTACTCCATACTCTTGCACAATAAAATTCCAATATATTCTACTTGGAGATTATTGAGAGTGTGTGCGATCTGCCCGACTCCCCGTCTTAACCAGAGTTCCGAGCTCCGTCCTCCCTGGGAACAACATCTAAGATACGTTCCTCATCGGGTCCGCTACGGATACAACAAAATTACTTGGTGTCAGATGCGCGGTTAAGACGAGAGGAGCATGCACCTACGAAGAGAGTGAGGGAGTCTAGCATCACTCGAGTGACAATCAGTGTTCGAGATTGAGCCGAAACCGCCGCTCCAGCGTCCGAAGGAGAGCGGAAACCGTCCAGGGTTCGAGATTGAAACCGTCCAGGGTTCGATATTGAACCGACACCGCCGGTCCAGCCTCAGAGAGAGAGCGGAAACCGTCGTGCAAGGTTCGAGGCTGAGCCGACCACAGGTTGAGGTGTAGGCCAGCAGGAGAAGTAGCTCTGGTGCATGAAACCGGCTACGGCGAGTCTTTACTCAACTAATCCTATCCATGGATTGTCGTAGTTCGAGTTCCCGAAGTGCAGCGAGCGGCGAGCCCTCCAGAATGAATGGGGATTTTATTAGTGTAGGGGAAGCCTTGAAGTTGGTACCCCCGTTTAAAGGAGATAAGCAGGAGGTTCTGGCATTCATAAGGAATGTAGACACTGCATTCGCTGTAATCAACCCCAGCCAAGAGGCGATTTTATATAAATTCGTGCTAACGCGAATTAGTGGAGAGCCAAGAACAGCAATCAGTCACAGGAACATCGACAGTTGGGCGGAACTTGAAGAGTTTTTGCAAAATACTTACATAGAAAAACGAACCCTATACTTCCATGTGAGTAAGCTGTTTAAGGCTAAGCAAGGGAAAGACGAAAAGTTGGCGGATTGGATCCACAAAATTCAGATCTTGGGGTCGCAGTTTTGTGAAACCGCATTGCTCAATTACAAAGAAGGGTCGCGAGAGGGCATGTTGGATTTGTCCGACCGGTTACGCAACATTTGCTTTATTCAGGGACTAGCCTCCGATCGGATTCAAACGACAGTGCGAAGTTGTAATTATCAAAATTTCGACGAGATAGCCGAGACTGTCCTGGTGGAAGAGAGTGCTATAGCGTCTAAGCAAGAGACATACCGGGCCGAAGGAGCGTCCGTGTATAGGTGTAGTAACTGCGGAAAACCGGGTCACTCAAGTAACAAGTGTTACTCGCGAAGCAAAGGGGAAGCACGAGTAAACCGTATTGTGGCTAACGGATCTGGAGCAGTAAGCCAGGTTACCTGTTTCCGGTGTGGCGAGAAAGGTCACATAGCCCGAAATTGTAGGAAACCTCCGCGAAGAAAGAAAAGTAATGATAATCATAGGACGTCGGGAAATGAGGTAAGACGGCCGGAGCAGCCACCAGACCGTTTCCTCTACTCAGTAGGCTGCGCGAATAAGGAACGTTGTGACTGATTACCTTGGAACTAGATGTGAGCCAGGGACGTAAGTTACATTTCTTGGTAGACAGCGGAGCAGACATTAGCTTAGTTAAGAGCTATAAATTGTTGGGGACAGCAGAGTTTGAGCCCAACGACAGGGTACGCGTAAAGAGCGTAGAAGGATCCGTAATTGAGACCCATGGCAGCATAGAGACTCGGATACGGGAAGGGGGGATAGATATTCCCTTTCATTTCCAGCTAGTTAGCAAGCAAGTGGATCTAAAAGGAGATGGGATCCTAGGGCGTGATTTTTTTTTAAATCAATGCAGGCCCGAATTTGTTACAAGGAACGATCCCTGACCTTTCGACACGCAGGTTGTGTAATGCACAAGAAATTAATATCCTTGCCAGAGCTGGAACGCGAAGCACATCAGGGAGTAGGAGTAGGTAAGCTAACCCTCCCCGCTAGGACTGAGTTAATAGTACAACTACCAGTGAGTGTGGGATCGCGCATAGGACAGGGCCTGGTAGAAAAGGCAGAAATAGCGTCAGGGGTGAATTTGGCCGAGAGCCTAGTTAAAGGAAATAACGGTCACATTATTACCAGTATTTTCAACACTAGAGAACAGGGTCTAGAGTTACCCAACTCTGTAGTTAGAGTGGTAGAGCTGAGAGACCATGATGTGGGTGAGACCGTATTGATAGGCGTGGCAGAACCGGAGAAAAGTAGGGATGGTCGGAGACAAAGTAGAGGAGAAAGTGTTATAGCCAAAATGAGGACCGATCATCTTAACAGTGAGGAGAAGAAATCACTCCTTGAGTTGTGTTTTGAATAACAAGATGTGTTCTTCTTGCCGGGGACAAATTAAGCTGCACAAACGCGGCCAGGCATGTTATACAGTTGGGGCCGGGGGTTACACCCACAAATACATAACCCTACCGACTACCCGAAAGTCAAAGGGAGGAGATAGACCGTCAAGTGAAGCAGCTACTTGAAGACGGGATCATAGCCAACAGCGATTCCCCGTAGAACAGCCCTCTCTTGGTAGTGCCCAAAAGGGTGGGCCCAGATGGAGAAAGAAAATGGCGCCTGGTGGTAGATTTTCGCAAATTGAATGAGAAAACTGTTGTGGATGCTTACTCCTTACCTGATATTACTGAAATATTGGACCACTTGGGTCAGTCTAAATATTTTACATGCCTAGATATGGTGATGGGCGATCATCAGATTGAATTAGCGCCTGTGGAAGGACCGAAAACTGCCTTCAGCACCAAGCAGGGCCACTGGGAGTATCGAAGGCTCCCTTTTGGGTTAAAAACGGCCCCTGCTGCCTTTCAAAAACTGATGAATTCTGTATTGAGTGGGCTAACTGGTGCGCGTTGTTTTGTGTATTTGGACGATATCGACACTTCTGCCAGATCGCTGGCGGATCACAATACCACGTTAAGAGAGGTGTTAGGTAGGTTGCGAATACACAAGCTGAAATTACAGCCTGATAGTTGTGAGTTTCTTAGAAAGGAGGTCAACCATTTGGGTCACCAAATAACCGAGGCCGGGGTAAGGCCGGACCCTCGAAAGGCAGTTTCCCACACCCACTACCGCGAAACAGCTGAAAACATTTTGTGGCATGATTAGCTACTATAGGCGGTTCATTCCGAACTGTAGTCGGATCGCTTCGCCACTGTACAAGCTCCTAAAGAAGGATGCTAAGTTTGTGTGGACCGAAGCGCAAGAGAATGCTTTTCAACATCTGAAATCTAAACTGATTAGTCGCCCTATTTTGCGATATCCCGATTTTTTAAAGGAGTTCATTTTAAAAACCGACGCAGGTAATTCGGGACTGGGTACCGTGTTGTCACAAGGGCCAGTCGGATACGACTTGCCGTTGGCTTATGCCAGTAGAAGTCTAAACAACGCCGAAACCCATTACACAACTAGCGAAAAGGAGCTGCTGGCTGTTGTGTGGGCTACAAAATATTTTCGACCGTATCTGTACGGGTGAAGATTTGAAATAGTCAGTGACCATAAACCCTTAGTATGGATCATGAATGTCAAGGACCGGGATCAAGGCTACTTCGGTGGAGAATTCAGTTGGCAGAATACGACTACCAGATCACACATATTGGCGGGTCTCAGAATACTAATGCCGACACCCTTAGCAGGATAGGCAGTATTAGCAAGGAAGGTGATTAATCAGATGAGTTTGATGAGGACGGGAAGAAGAATATCTTATATGAATTTCATGACTCTCCTGTAGGCAGCCATAGAGGGATGAATAAAACCTACCGTGCAATTAAGTCACAATATTCCTGGCCGAACATGAGACGTGAGGTTGAAGAATATGTAAAGTAATGCAGGAGCTGTCATGTGAATAAGATGCTTACCCCTAACCACAAGGCGCCTATGGAGATAACGACGGCCGCCGAACACCCTTTTGACAAGTGTTACCTAGATATTGTGGGCCCCTTACCTTGACACAAGGGAACAAAAAATACATTTTAACATTCCAAGATGACTTAAGCAAATATGTGGTAGCTGTACCCCTTGGTCAAGAAGATGCCGAAACGGTAGCCAGAGCTCTTGTTGCGAACATAGTATTAAAATACGGCACAACTACAATTCTACAAACTGATCACAGCGCTAACTTCGTTAGTGCGGTGTTTCGAAACACCTGCAAGATGCTAAAATTAATTCAATGTAGTGCGTTTCACCCCGAATCGCAAGGGAGTGTGGAGAGAAGCCATTGTGTGCTGGCCGAGTACGTCAGACATTATGTAAACGAGGACCAGACCAACTGGGATGAGTGGGTTCCTTTTACAACCTACGTGTACAATACCACCGTACATTCCGCCACTGAGTTCACCCCCTTTGAGTTGCTGTTCTGACGTCCCTCCGTCTTACCCTCCGCTTTAAAGAAGCCTCCTGAACCTCAATATAACTAGGATGATTATATTTCCGAACTGAGAAGCCAATTGCAGACGGTTCATCACCACACCCACAAGAATTTGATCACGAGTAAGAGTAAGGAAAACTATGATAAGACGTCAGGGGAGATGAAATTGCAGATAGGAGATAAAGTTTTGCTTTATGACGAGACTGTACGTCGGGGTAGGTCCCGCAAGCTCAGCGCCCAATGGATAGGCCCGCACACTATAACAGAGATTGATAAAGTTAATGCTACCATAACCAGAGGTCGTAAACAAGGTACAAGTTAACCGCTTGAAGCCCTTTTACTGAATGAGAAGTGAGAATGGTAAGCACCGCATTTGGAGGGGGGGTTGTTAGTGAGTACGTCTGAACTCGTCCTAGTTACCTGGATAATGCTTAGAGTAACAGTGGGGAGTTCCGGTTATGAGATGACATTTTAACGCGAATTCCATGGGGATTTAAGTCGCGCCACCTTGTAGATTACTAAGTGGACAATAGTAGTGTATATCCCTTCACAGATGATGACGAACCAAACGTCACCAGCCTCCTTGCATTTACGATTATGATATAGGAATTACATTGCCAAGGCGATTGACGCCTTGCAGGTCACCCAGCGAACCCTTCATATTCTGGGAGACAACGCCTCCGAAACACAAGAGGGAGCCTACCACCGCGAGTTTTATTGCCTACCAAATTACTGGATTCCTGAGGAAGAGCAGTTCTCCATTTCCCTCTGATACCACCCTTCCTATCCCATTGGGTAAAGACAACACTCACCTGCTACACTAGCCTAGCGATATCCACGTACATCTACCCAGACCGTTTGGATTGCGTGATATGGATACCATCGACGCACAATAGAGCATTCAGTGTTTTAAGAATGATTTTATACATGTACTTATAGAGCAAGAAAATTTTCTGTATGAAGATGGGGGCCACTCTATATTGTGTTCATATTATATTTATGTTGTGTTCCGACGAGCTAAAAGAATTGTAATTTAGTTTGATTCCCCAGCCATTTGAGGTGTAAAATGGCTTCTCACTAACGGGGGTGTTGTGTAGTTGACAGGATGTTGTGTAGTTGACAAATTGGTTTTTTTTGTTTTCTTTTTTAGCGATATTACATGTACTCTATGTTAGTAATAAGCTTAATTTACTCATGCTTAGTTCTCGCCTCTCTTAGGCTAGGCGCGCACTGGCAACTTTAGTTGCTCAACTATTTAGTTGCCCGGATGGAGAACACTGCTTTAAATGAGAGCGCGCGAACTGGCAACTTTTCTGTTGCGGCAACAAAAAAGTTGCTGCCTGTTGCGGCCTGACCCATTCTCGAGGCAACTGAACTGTTGCTGATAACGATAGGACGCTCATGTTTCAGTGTGTCCGCGCGC
>Ga0123355_10007043_pt1 | contig 16754 bp, 11 predicted proteins | sample TergutEmb28metaG_3_FD_89872 | JGI IMG/M metagenome (GOLD analysis project Ga0123355, IMG submission 89872) | Embiratermes neotenicus P1 segment gut microbial communities from Petit-Saut dam, French Guiana - Emb289 P1 | ecosystem: Host-associated > Arthropoda: Insects > Digestive system > Gut ...
CCATTTATCAGCGGATTTATCCTCGCTTATCTAATCGGGATTCTTGCTTCAAGGGTTGAAAAAAAAATCCTTCTAAAGTCTGTAAGAGGGAAATTCTCTACAAAATACACATGGGGATTGAGCATCTTAATTGTTTACTTTTTATTTGCAAGTATTTTAACCGTATTACTCCTGTATATGATTCCTATTCTAATTCAAAATATCCAACTTTTCGCCAGAAGGCTGCCAGACTATCGTTTGCACAGTCATATTCCAAACATTAGCCATCTTTTAGGATCAATTTCTTTGGCTGACTTGACATCTCGGCACGCATTTGGATTGCTGGGGTTCACAGAATACGCACGAGCAGCCACATCTGGTGTTGTTAATGTGGTGCTCAGCTTCGTGGTATCAGTCTACGTCTTGCTCACAAAGGATTCTATCTTCAGATTTAACAACCGCTTGGCTAGACTGATCATTCCGAATCATGCCGATGTGTTACGGAAACATATAAATAAAAGCCATATTGTATTTCAACAATTTTTACTTGCACAACTATTCGCTAGCTTAATATTAGGGGTTCTTGCTGGGCTTGTCTTGTCCCTGCTTGGAGTCAACTATGCCCTATTAATTGGAACAATCGTTGGAATATCAAATATTATTCCGTTATTTGGAGCGATTATCGGAGTTGTTATCTCAGTCATTATTATGTTTCTAACGAATCCACCGATGTTAGCATTGGCCAGCTTTGTATTCTTACTACTCTTACAGCAAATTGATGCAACGATTATCACGCCTAAACTGATGGGGAATACACTAAATCTGAATCCAATCATCATTATCTTAGCATTGGCACTTGGCACAACGTATTTTGGTTTTATAGGCATCCTATTTGCAATACCTGTGACAGTCACGGTACGAGAAATTGTAAAAGGAAAGCTTGAGAGTCGTAAATCGGTTTGATTTGAAGATGAACATACACGTCATAATAAAAAACTCCATGATTGGAGTTTTTTATTATAAATTTGTAAGATAGGCTTTTATCTCATCACACTGACATCCAGCTAAGAAAGCTTCCATAAAGTGTGGTGTTAAACATTCTTTAACCATGTTTTGATCAACAGCTTTTAAAGCTTCAACAATTGGTTTAGCAGCAGCTTTTTTCATTTCGAATAATAACTCAGCATTCTTATTTTGTGATTCGCGACGATCAGCAGGATATCCCATACCAGCAGGAGAAGAGAATGCTTGTGTGAATACATAGCCTAAGTTTAAATCAGCTCCCCAACCAAAACCTTTAGCAAATGGCAATGATAAAGCATTTCCGTTGTTGATTTGTAAGAATAAATATGCATCGCTTGGATCGATACAGTATCCACAAACAACCCCTGGGAATGTGTTAGCAGCCATTAAAGCTCCTTGTCCAGTTCCACAGCCAGTTACAACAAAGTCAACAGCTTTTGAATTTAAAAGGATAGCGGACTGAATTCCTAAGTGTAGATAAGTTAAACGTGGATTTTCAGCAGTGTATGCCTCAGGGACATCTTGATCTAACAATGGTTTTAACATACCAGCATTAACAACAGTATGTCCGTGTTCAGTAGCAACTCTTGTCAACTCACCTAAAACAATCTCGTTCTTTGGTGCTTGACTAAACTCATTTAATAATGCAATTTTCATCATATATGACCTCTCTTTTTTAAAATGTTTTTTTCATCTATTATCTTAACACAAAAATGTGAGTAAAGCAATAGTAAATCGATTTACTTTGAGTTTTAAAAAAAGATTAATCTAAATTATCGGATTTGAACAATTAATGTCAATTTAACTACATAGAGAGCTAGTTAAATATTAAATAAACTACAATTCAATACAAAATAATTCATAAATCTTTAAAAAATTAATTGAAAGAGTAGACATTTGAAAAAGAATGTGCTATCATACGAGTAAATCGATTTACTAAATGTTTGAAAATAGATAAGGAGACTATTATGGAAAAGAAAAAGAAATCTTTACTTAAAAGAATAATAGATAATTGGCAAATTTATGTTTTATTATTACCACTTATGATTTGGCTCTTCATGTTTGCTTATCGACCAATGCGTGGTCTTATCATGGCATTTCAAAATTTCAGTCCTTTTTTAGGAATAGAAGGTAGTCCTTGGGTTGGATTGGATAATTTTCATAATTTATTGTTTGGATCTGGAGCAGGGATGTTCTGGCGTGCTGTTAGAAATACATTAATTTTAAGTGGTTATATGTTGCTCTTTGCATTCCCAGCACCTATTGTACTTGCCATCATGTTCCATGAATTAAAGAATGGTAAATTCAAAAGAATGTCACAATCAATTTTGTTGCTTCCAAATTTCTTATCTGAGGTTATTATAGCTGGTATCGTTGTTGCATTGCTTCAACCACAAAGTGGCGTAATTAACCACTTGTTGATTAATTTAGGAATCATTGATGAGGGTATTTATTTCTTAACGAGGTCAGAGTATTTCAGAAGTATTTATGTTTTCGTAGAGATTTGGAGAAATGCTGGTTTTGCGTCTTTAATTTTCTTTGCCTCTTTAATAGGGATACCACTTTCTTTATATGAGGCCGCCTCTTTAGATGGTGCAACGAGGATTCAAAAGATTATTCATGTTTCGATTCCAGGTATCTTGCCAACAATCGTTGTTATGTTTATTATGCAGATTGGTGGTATTTTAAATATTGGATTTGAGCGAGTTTTACTACTTTATCAACCCGCTACATATGAAACTGCGGATATTATAAGTACTTATGTTTTCCGACTAGGACTGCTACAATCTAATTTTTCTACAGCAACAGCAGCAGGTCTTCTTAACTCGTTTGTTGCTTTGATACTAGTGGTTCTTGCTAATGTTGTAAGTAAGAAATTGTCGTCAACGTCATTATGGTAGGAGGTGCAATATGCAAACAAACAATTATGAAAAAAAGAAATTTTTTAATAACGATCGTGTATTCGATATGATCAACTTGGTATTAATCGTCGTCCTAGTCATTATGGTATTATACCCGTTGATTTATAGCTTCTTTGCTTCGATAAGTTCAGGTCGTGCAGTAGATTCTGGTCGGATCGTATTCTTCCCACAAGAAATAACATTTTCAGCATATCATCATATTCTTACAGATACTTTCTTCTGGCGTTCATATGCTAATACCATCCTTATTACCACATTTGGGACGTTGTTTAGTATGTTTATTTCTTTGACTGGCGCATATGCACTTTCTAAGAAAAATTTACCAGGGCACAGGTTATTTAACTTTATCTTAGTATTCACAATGTGGTTCAGTGCGGGAATGATTCCCATGTATATCAATTTCCGTGATTTAGGGTTACTTAATTCCTATACAGGAATCATTATTGGTTTTGGTGTTATTGCGTTTAATATCATCTTGTTACGCGGTGCTTACCAAGGAATCCCCAGTGATTTACTTGAAGCGGCAAAGATTGATGGTGCTTCTGAATTTCAAACATTCTACAAAGTCTGCCTGCCAGTGATCAAACCAACAACAGTGACTGTAACATTGATGTACGCCATCGTTCGCTGGAATGGTTTCTTCTGGGCAATGATTATGCTTCGCGAACCTTCAATGGTTCCCCTACAAGTATATTTAAGAAATGTTATTGTTGAACGTGAGATGGCAACAGAATTTGCACAAAATCTTGCGGAAGTCTCACATTCGCATTCAACAGTTATTTATGCAATCATTATTGCGTCAATGATTCCGATTTTAATCATCTTCCCATATATTCAGAGATTCTTTAAAAAAGGACTTATGGATGGGGGGGTGAAGGAGTAACGATATTCCTTTGGCTTTAAAATGAAGTGAAAATAAAATACGTAAAAATAAACGAGGTGTAGAAAAATGAAAAAGAATAAATGGTTTATAATTTTAGCAGCTTTAATGATTACTCTTGCCCTTGTAGCATGTAATGGTGATGATAATGGTAACGGTACTGATACAGTTACGCCAACACCAGGAGAGCCAACAGATACTGAAAATGATACTGAACCAGTATTTGAACAAGTTATACTAACATTCCATTATCATTCAGGACCAAATGGTGTTTTTATTGACGATTGGCCAGTGTGGCAACAGATTGCTGATCATACAGGTGTGACATTAGTTAATACGGCAAACCCAGTTGCTGATGATGCCGTTGAGCAATTCAATTTAGAAGCTGTAGATCAATTTCCTGCTGATATTTATGGTGGACTTAACATTGGTCCGAATATCATGGAATTTGGTATGCAAGGTGCATTCCAACCTTTAAATGATTTGATCGACCGCTATGCACCGCATATTCGTGCATTATTAGATGCAAGACCGTATATTGAGAATTTCATCACTGCACCAGATGGAAATATCTACTTCATTCCATTCGTCCCAGACGGAACTGTTGCGCGCACCATGTTTATTCGCCAAGACTGGTTAGATATTTTAGAGCTCGATCAACCGCAAACAGTTGAAGAATTAGAGGCGGTACTTATTGCTTTTAGAGATGAGATGCCAGCACATACTGGAAATGATGTTGTACATCCGCTTTTTGATGATAATTGGTTTACACTTATTCGCTATACGAATCTGTGGGGAGCACGTGCTTATGGAAATGACAACCCAGCCAATAGAATCGTTCCACACGGAGATAGTGATGAATTGTATCATGCTTGGCTAACTGATGAATTTATGATTGGAATTCAAAATTTATCAAGATGGTATGGAGAAGGATTAATTGATCCGCAAATCTTTACTCGTGGAACCACATCAAGACAAGAGCTGTTATCGCAAAATATGGGTGGTATGACTATGCACTTCCCAGTATCAACGGCTGATTTTAACCATAATTTAAGAGATTCAATAGATGGCTTTAATTTTGTTGCGATGGCGCCACCTGCAGGAACAGATGGGAATCGTGTTGCTGAGAATGAAAGAATTCCAGTTCAGGCTTCAGGTTGGGCGATTTCACACAACAATGCCCATCCAGAGGCAACAATGAGAATGTTTGATTTCTTATTTGCACCTCAAGGACGCTACTTAATGTCATTTGGAGCTGAAGGCGTAACGTTTGATTTGGTGAATGGAGAGCCTGTTTTCCGTGATATGGTGTTTGAACAAGATATGCCAATACCAAACTTCTTACGTGACGAGATGGGATCATTGCGCTTCTTAGGATATCACCAAATGTTCGAATATGAAATGCAAATCGCATCACCGGAAGCGGCAGCAGCATTTGACTTGTATGGAACTGGCGAATTCTTTGTAAGGCAGCTTCCACCATTAAGCTTTACAGCTGATGAACAAAGTGTTATTAGCGACATTCAAGCGAATTTAAATGCTTATTTAGACGAAAACATTCAGTCAATGATTTTAGGTGATTGGACAGAAATTGAAGATCGTTGGGCTGATTTTGTTCAAGGAGCGATTAATATTGGTGCAGATGAATTGTTAGAGACGATCCAACAAGCATTTGATCGTTTCATTGAGAACTTTGGTGGATAAAGCCCAACTCCATAACAAAGGAGTGGTTAGTTGGATTTTCACCTAAAGGTACTGGTTCGACTAATGCCATCGAAGATGGCAAGGCTCACTGGTGTACCAAGTGGCTAGCTTGATTAATAATAAAAGCAATCGAGGTGAAATGGTTGGAAAAATACAGAGATATGATTTTAGATATGGAGCAAGGTGTTACGCACTTCTTTGAGCACTTCCAAGATAGCCCAGATTTACTAAGTGGTTGGGGGCAGAACTATTTTTGTGAGACTGATGGTGGAAAATTGCTATTCAAATTAGATCGCCCAAAGCATCACAAATGTGAAATTTGTAACCATGATTATACAGGAAAGAAATATGATGATGCCTGGGTTTATTTAAACCGATTGCAATCATTTATTGAAATTGTGAAATCAGCTTATTTATATAAGCAGACTCATGATGAAAAATATTTTAATTTAGCAACGAAAACATTGTTATATTATGCAAATAATTATGCCCGATTTGAATTACATGTAAAGGATAAAGTTGGGATAACTGATTTAACATTAGATGTTGGTGGCGCAGGTAAAATTATGCCTCAAGGTTTAAATGAAGCTTATATGTTGATAAAAATTATTCAGGCTTTAGCTATTTTAGGTGAAGATTTTAAAGTAGAAGATGTTGAAACGATTAAAGAAAAATTAATTAGGCCAGCCATTGAAGAGTTGCTTGCGCCGCAACTTGTTCGGATTCATAATATCGCGTGTTGGATTAGTTGTGCCATTGCAGCAGCAGGGTTTTATTTCGATGAGCAGAAGTGGATTGATTATTCGTTTACAGGCGACTTTAAGTTGCCGAATCAGTTGAAAGATGGCGTGACGAAAGATTATTTATGGTATGAGGGATCGATTCATTATCACTTCTTCATGTTAGAGTCGATTTTGAATTTGCTCGTCTATCCTAAAGCAGCGGCGAAGTTAGAGAATGAAAAAATAATTGTTAAAACCATGCTAAAAAGTGCGTACCAGTATGCATTTGATAATATCGTCTTTCCAAATCCAAATGATGGTTGGCCTAATATTAGCTTGAAAACATATTTGCATAGCTATCATATGGCAGCTAAAGTATTTGATGGTTGTGATGAGATTTTAAAGATGATTACAAGTATTGAAGAATCAACTATTGAGCGGATGCCGACTCAATTAGCAGATCCGTATTATTTCAATGATTGGCCTCTTGAAAAATTACTTTTTAATCATGCGGATGCTGCATGTGCTAAAGAAGGTAAGAGAAAGAGTTATCTTTTTGAAGATTCTAATTTTGCTATGCTACGTAATGATAGAGTAAATTTATTTATGAAATTCGGTCATAATGGTCCGAGTCATGCACATCCTGATAAGATGACATTTGAGCTTACGATTGATGATAAGTTGGTAACGAGAGACTTGTCAAATGCTGGTTATGGCGCAGATATTTGTAATGAATGGCATCGCGTAAGTGCGTCGCATAATACAGTTGTCGTCGATGGTAAGAACCATAACAATGTAGAGCCTGGCGAGGTATTAAGCTTTACAGATCATTTAATTGAAGCAAAATGTGATCATATTTATCAAGGTATTAATTACAAACGAAGATTCGAGATTTCAGATGCGGAAATTGAAGATGTATTTTCTATCGCAAGTAGAGAGAATCATACATATGACTATTTTTTACATATTGATGGGCAGATTGAAGTTAGTGAAGATGAGTTGATTTGTGGGACTTTGGAATATGGAGAGAATGGATACCAGCATCTTAAGAATGTTAAAAAGGTTGCCAATTGTAAAATTTTTAAAGTCGTAAGTGATTCACCTGTAGCAGAAATTAGTGTTGATTCAGATGCGGAAGTCTTTGTCTGTGAAACACTAGACAATCCAGTTACAAGATGTCGACAAACCATTGTTTTAAGAAAAAAGGGGTGTTGTGTTGATTTTAATGTAACATGGAAAATTTAATAGATAAGAAAAGAGGGTTAGGGATGTTTGTTTTTAATAAAGATATTGAGTTTGAAAAAGTTGATGAGAATACAAAACGTAAGGTTTTGGTTCATGATGGAGGGATGATGGCTGTTGAGGTACATTTTGATCAGCCGATGGATGGCTACGCGCCGCATCAGCATGTTCATGAGCAGGTGACTTATGTGCTGAAAGGGAAGCTTGAGTTCTTTATTGATGGTGTTGGTCATGTGGTTGAAGCGGGAGATAGTATTTATTTTAAGCCTAATGTGCCACATGGGTGCAATGTTTTGGATGCAGGTTCAGTTGTGCTTGATGTATTTACACCGCAGAGAGAGGACTTTTTGAAGTAAGTAAGGATTTGATAAGAAAGGATAGATGAACGGGTCATGAAGCTAAAAGATAGATTAAATGCACTAGATGATAGAGTTAAGGTATTTTTACTGCATGCTTACGTTGCAGGTGTCGTATTTTTAATTGCTGCAATTGGGCTTGGTCTTGGATTTTTCGAAATAGGGATTTTCCTGGGCATTGTCAATAGCTTTATCACCGATCCATTGATTGCAAATATTAGACTTGGTAATAAAGCAGAAGATGTTAAAGTCATTGCTAGATTTAGAATTGCCAAAAATTTATTGTTGTCAATCTTGGTTTGTTATTTTATTGCATGGCTACGATTTACAATATCAGTTCATGTATTGCAAGTTTATTTAGAGCCCATATCTTTTGGTTTGCTCTATGGGACGATTCACCTTTTAATTGTAAAGATTTTTTCTCAAAGAAAGTTATTAAGTAAAAAAAGATTAATTTGAAGCCAACAGATGAAAAATGATAGAATTTCTATCATTTTTTCTATAGAATAGAGGAGGTATATTATGAAATGTATTAGAAAATTAGTTGCAACAATTTTAGCGATTACGATGAGTTTTACATCGATGCCATTGACTCGTGCTAATGATGCCTCATTTGAAGCTTATAACTCTCAGGATGATACATCATCAGATCTAGGAGACAATAATGATTATCCTACAGACCCTAGCGATTTACCTGATCCGCCAAATTTGGGATGGAATACGGTAGCGGGAATTGATCCACGCGGGACTTTGGGATTTGCTACTTTTAGCGATTTTTCAACTTCTAACCAACGCCCAGAAATGTTAGCTAGTTTTTGGGGGACGGCGCCGACCATAGAGCGAATGGGGATGGCTGGAGGAGAAAATTTAATGCCTGTTGGGTTAACCAATATGAATCATTTTCGCCAAACATCACAAGGAAATGCAAACAGTAGTGCCTTCTTTGCTTTTAATGGGCAACGTTCTAATACGTTTGCGACCAATAATCAGCAGGGTTGGAATACAAATGCTGCTGGAGGTCAATCTATTGCTACGACAAGTAATGTAGGAATTGCTGTTGATTTGTTGGCTGGTGCACCAACTGATACGCCGTGGCCAATGGTTGATACAGTAGTCCTTTATGCAGCTTATGCCAACTTCTTACCTTTTGCACCAAGTACAGCGAATGCTCGTGGCATCGGTCAAATTTCAATCGAAAGTGGAACAACAGCAGCATTTGGTTCGGCATGGATGGGAGAAATTGTCGATAATAGTATAGGTCTTATTTCATTAGAAAATATTTCTGGCGAATTTTGGCGAACAGTTGGAGATGTGGTAACCATTGAGCAAGGGAATAGTGATCGTGTGTTTGTTTTTCATCTAGAAAGACCGATGCCAATGCGTTATTTGCGTGCGAATATCGAAGTTATCGTTCCGCAAGGTGGTGCGACTAATTTACCTTCTCAAATCGCCATTAATGCTTTTGAAGCTTATAACTCTCATGTAACATACACCAGACCATGGATGATGTTTGACTATACAACTGATCGACACAATTTAGGCAGTACAGCACCAGTAACGCTGACATTTAGAGAAAATAGCTTTCCCCTTGATTATCTGACACTTAATGGAAATCCATTGATAGAGAACACCGATTTTGTTCGCACTTACATCAATGGACTTACTGAAATTAGACTGACGCAAAACTTGTTAGATCATTTATCAACAGACGCTCATATTATTAGGGCCTATTTCGAAGGGTATTCTTATATTGAGCATGTTTTAAATGTGTCAGGTGTCGTTTTACAAGAAAATGCAACCAGAGTATTTGAAGTAGGGACAAATTCGCCTGTGCGCTTTGATTTTATTTTAAGCGGTGCAGATCTTGTTGGCGTTTATGCAAATGGTAGTTTGGTTGATCCTGAAAATTATCTGATGGAAGGGATGTTTTTTACAGATGGTACAAATCGGCGTACTGATCGACTTAATCTGATCTTATCTCGCGACTTTTTGAACAGCTTAAATGAGACAACCAATACGATAGATATTGATTTTGAGTTTGTTTTTGTTAATGGGAATGCAAACATAACCCTTGATCATACTTTGACAATACATCCACTATCTTTGTTTAGACAACGTTCTTTTTCGACTTTTTCAGAATTTTTTGATTATGCGGATACACCAAATAATTCTTTAGGCATGATACCAGGGTATGATTTTGGTACTGATCCTGCATTAGCAAATGCTAATAATTTAGGTCATGCTGGGGTTGGTGCGATTTTCCCTAGCAATATTGTGGCTGGTAATGCGAGTACAGCGACTGTAACTGCATCTTCTTGGGCTGGCGGTGGTGCTGTTGCTATGTTTGATGGACGACGTTTTCACAATATACGACAAACAAGCTACATGGCTTGGCAAACGGCTGCTGCGACTGATCATCAAGCTCCTGGTAAAGTAACACCATTTGGGACTGCAATGCGCTTAGATGAAGATATATATATCGATACCATCGTTATTTATGGTGGACGTGCAGGATTAAACTCATTTTTTAATGCACATGAAACGAATACCGGTCAAGCTTCTACGATTGGTCTTGGTGTATATACAAGTACAAATAATAGTGATTGGACTAGTCTTAACTTTACTGCGACCCCGCCGGCAAGCTCTGATTGGAGCAATCCAATCGATGGTAATTGGCAAGCTTTTGGAGCGGTCATTCCGATTAGAGGGGATGTACCATCACACGAAGTGACTGAAAGAGTATTTGTTTTTCATAGCCCTGTTCCGATCCCAGCCAGATATGTTAAACTAAATGTATATCGGGCAAACAATCCTCGTAATGAAGCGGCAATGTTGCAATTACAACTTGGGTACTCGTTTGAGGTATATAACACGCAACAGTCATTGGTATCACCTAATCAGATTCAGCATAATTTACTTGACACGACATCGCCTCTTTCCACTGAAGTGATCCTAAGAGGTGGCGATACGAGTTTTGAAATAGTAGGATTAACTCAATTTGTAGATTATACGGTTAGTGCTGGCGCGCATGGTAATCAGATCGTTAGCTTTACGCCAGAATTTTTAGCATCTGTTGCGACTTCTGCTCAGATAACTGTAGATTTTGTGATTGGTGGGCAAACATTCCCCGTTCAAATAGAAACCTTTGTAGGTCGAGAGCCAGGCTTCGCTTTGGGTCAAAGCAAATATGGTCATTATGATCAAACGAATCCACATGAAAGACCAAGCATTAATCTGCTGTTACATGATAATAACCGAGTTGTTAGTATTCAAAGGGAATTTAATGGACAAAGTCATCAGGTTGCTCAGCACGATAACTGGATTTTAACAGAATCTTGGATACAAGTAGATACAGAAATTATTGAAGGGATTCTGGTTCCTATTTATGATCAAGCTTTTACGTTAGAATTTACACGTAGCTTTTTGGATTCTCTACCTGTAGGTACTCATCAAATAAGAATGAATTTTGCATGGGGAGATACAATTTTATATGTAGATTATGACTTGGAGATCCTTAGGTCGGATGGTGCATTTTTAGAAGAATACATTGGGACATACAATGTTCGCATTCCGACGCCAATTTCTGTGGAATTTGGTACTTATGGCGGCTATGATTTTTATGGAATTTCAGGATTAAGTGAACCGGAAGATTATGCTGTGAATGGAAATGTGGTTACATTTTCGTCAAGCTTTTTGGAAAGTTTTAGTCAGGGTGTTCATGTATTAGAGTTTCTATTTGTAAGAGGGGCTCATGTCATTATTTTGGAATATACGCTGCGAATTCAGCCAGGATCATCGATAGACTATTCTATTTGGGAACTACAAACACAAGAACCTGATAACCCAACTGCGCAAGTACCGCTGTTTCATGTGTATTCATCTGAGCGCCTTCAAAGTAGGGATTATTCTCCTTGGTGGTATGGAGATACTGAGGGTGAATGGGATTATTTTATGACTAGTCCACGGGGCTTCACCTCTCCAAATGCAGCAAGTTCTCGTACGGAACTTAGGGAGCGTACACCAGGAGCAGATCAAGAAGCTTGGTGGTATCATAGAGGATATCACAGTATGAGAGTAGAGTATAGAGTGCCATATGTAGGTCTAATAAGTGGTCCAGGGAGCAGAACTGCAATCGGACAAATGAAGCCCCATGCGGGCCAAATAGAAGTTTTTGTTTGGGATGACTTTAATGCAACAACACTAGCTCTAGGAGGATTCCCACATACCAGCGATTTGTCAGGTGTTAATATTGCTCAAGACGAACCATTTACTGTCACTTATAGGATGATCGATAGTGTCGCAACTATGTATTTTAATGATAATGAAACACCATTTTTCAGGCAGAATATCGCAGGGTTTATGGATAACTTTTATTTTAAAGCGGGGAATTACGATCAAAATGCGCCACGTGGATGGCCGGATCCAGATGTAACCAATTCGCTTGTCGCAATACGCAATATAGAAGTGCTTCATAATCCAGTGCGAGGGCGATTGGTAGATGAAGATGGGAATCCACATAGGAATATGGTATTAACCTATAACCTGTTAGATGCCCCTAGCCAAGTGGCAAATGTTTACGGGCGTACCATAACTGGTCTAACCACGACAACAGATGAAAATGGATATTTTGAAATCAGAAATATTCCAAATGGTAGAGTTTCGTGGATTGGTGGAGTAGCAGGAAGTGTTTCTCGGACTGCAAGAGTAGAAATTGAGTTACCAGTTGCGGAAGGAACATCACCAACTTTATATGGTAGTGGAATCGGTTCACTTGTTGATCATACATTTATAATTGATGCTGTACCTGCTCATACCATTGATAGTTGGCGTACTGCTTATACTATTGTAGTAGGCATTGATTCAGATCCAATATGTGAAGTGCGGGTATATGGACAATTTGATGATGGTGCTGTAGCAGGAGCAGAGTGGAGAATATGTGAAGATGGAACGTTAGAAATTGATGAAGGATTTATCAATTGGAGCCTCTACCAAGGCCCATGGGCAGCATATGTTGATGAGATTACTGCTGTTGTTATCACAGGCCCGATTATAGCTGGAACATCATTAAGATCATTATTCAGAGATTTCCAGATAACAGAAATCGAAGGCTTAACTTATTTCGATACATCACGCACGAGGAATATGGAGAATATGTTTAGAAATGCAAATGTGTTAGCTGAATTAAATCTAAGTAGCTTTGATACAGCGAATGTAACGAATATGCAAAGAATGTTTACGAACATGCGTGCATTAAGAGAGCTCACGTTAGGAGCAGAGTTCAGCTTTATGGCGAACGCAGGATTACCTGTTATAGCTCAGAGATATGAGTATACCGGATTATGGCAGAATGGAGAGTTCGTCTTTACAAGTGCTCAGCTAATGAATCAGTTTAATGGTCAGTACATGGCAGAAACATTTGTGTGGCAAACATGGGAAGCAAATATCTGTGAAGTTGTTGTGAGAGGAAGATTTGCTCATCAAGCAGGAGGAGATGGCATAGTAGGAGCATCATGGCACTTATGTGAAAATGGCACATTAGAGATTAACGAAGGATTTATCAACTGGACGCTCTATCAAGGGCCATGGCATGCTCATCGAAATGAAATTACTCATATTGTGATCACGGGACCGATTGTAGCAGGTCCGTCATTAAGATCATTATTTAGAGACTTGAATTATGTGACAGAGATTGAGGGATTAACCTACTTTGATACAGAGTTGACGACGAGTATGCAGTATATGTTTAGAACGTCAACAGGAATCACCGAATTAGATCTAAGTAGCTTTGACTCAACCAATGTAACAAATATGCATCGAATGTTTACGAACATGCATGCATTAGAATATGTGAACTTTGGAGAGCATTTCATTATTGCAGACAATGCAGGATTACCTGTTCGTCTTAGACCATAAGACAAGAAGAAGTTGAGGCAATTGACTGCTTTAGCTTCTTTTTTGTTGTAAGATGCAGATGGGGAATTTTCAAATGATTTCCAAATGTGTTATAATATAAATGAAGGTAATACGATTTACTAAACTTTCTTTTAGAAAGTTTACTACTTTTAGGAAGAAGGGAAAATATAATGAAGAGATCGACTATTTCTGATGTTGCTCAACTTGCGGGGGTTTCAAGAAGTACAGTATCGCAATATTTAAATAAACGATATAATCATATGAGTGAGAGGACACAAGAAAAAATTAAAATTGCAATTAAAGAACTTAATTATCAACCAAATGAATTAGCTCGAGGATTAAAGCAAAAGAAAACTTCGATGATTGGGATTATCGTTGCAACGATCACATCTGAATTTACAACTGAAATTGTGCGTTCAATTGAAGATGAATGTCTGAAAAAAGGGGTCCAGCTTATCATTTGTAATGCAGATGATGATTATCAGAAAGAGAGACAGTATATCAATACATTAGTAGCTCGCCAAATTGATGGTTTAATTATTTTCCCGAATGCTGAGAATAAAGAGTTATATTTAGAGTTGATCAGACATGAATATCCTTTAGTATTCCTTGATCGTAAAATAGATGGCGTAACTGTACCGACCATATTGTTTGATAACGAAGAGGCGTCTCGAATCGCAGTAGAATATTTCGCTCGTAGTGGTCATGAAAAAATATCTATTTTAACTAAGCCAATGGGGAAATACTTCATTACAACTCGTTTAGAGCGTGTCGAGGGCTATAAGAAAGGCTTGTTAGAAAATGGTTTGATCATTAGAGATGAATATATTCATAGTATTGAAATGGACGAAATGCAAGATGCTCTTAAAAAAATATTTGCTCTTGACGATCCGCCGACGGCATTGCTTGCAGGTAATGATATGATTTTGGAAGAAGTGCTTGTGTTTGCGAAAGAGCACCATTATCTGATTCCAGATCAATTTAGTGTAATAGGGATAGATGATGTTTCTTTTACGAGATTTTACACACCTGCAATTACAACTATTTCCCAGCCGACTTACGAAATGGGGAAAAAGGCTGCTCAAGTCTTGCTTGATATTATAGATGATAAAAATGATGTTGTTATGACTTATCGATTTCCACCTACATTTAATGCGCGCGAATCGGTTGGTAAATTGTAAAATATACAACCACATTTTTACCCCACCTTTTCCTTAACATTGCCACAATCCTGCCAAGACTATTCCTAACTTTATTGCTATAATGATATTATAAGAAAAAGGTAATATCAAGCGAGGAGTGGTTAGAATGTTAAAGAAAGTTACGATACTATTATTGACAGTTGCATTGATGATGCAGCTTGTATCACCTGTTGCAAATGCAAGTGCAGATGAGTTGTATGATGCAGATTATGATTATGATGTAAATCCAGATGAAAGTGAAGTTGAAATAGATGCTGAGATCGTTGAAGTTGATGGAGAATTAAATGAACCTGAAATGTATGTAGAAGGTATTATTGATGAAGAGATAGATGAAGAACTTGAAGAGGAGTCCGACACAGGTCAAAATCTTGAGCAAGCATCAATTGATGCGATGTATGCTTTTATAGCAAGTAACTCAGCTGAAAATCCATTTGTTATCCCAAGAGGTTTAACATTTAATGAAGCACTCAATGCTCTTGATTGGGGAGAAGGTGTTACTGTTTTGACTCCAGGAAATATGGAGGAGGATGTAGCTTTTGGTGCGATTGCTTTAATTCTTAATGAACAAAGTGATGGAATTCCTGATGATGAATATTGGTTTTTTGATACGGCAATAGTTGTACAGCACGAAGAACCAACGACAACAAGACCAACTCTTACTCAAGCATCAATTGATGCGATGTACGACTTTTTAGTAAATAACTCAGAAAAGAATCCGTTTATTATTCCAAGAGGCTCAAGTCTTACAGAAGCGCTCAATGCCCTTAATTGGGGAGAAGATGTTACGGTTAGACTAGTTGGACATCTTGTTGATGGATGTGAAACAACAGGGCCTGTTACTTTTGAGCCAAATAGCTCTCTATGTGAATCTGATGTAGAACTATTTTTGGGTAGTGTGGCCCTACACCTCAATTTACAAACTATTGAAGGTGAGGGGAATACTTTTGATGATGAATATTGGATTGGTCCTGGAGATATATTCTTCCAATACGAAGATTCAACGACAACTCGCCCAACCCTGCCACAAACAGGTACAGATATTTCATTAAATATGATGCTATCTGGTTCAGCTCTAGCTGCTTTAGGCGGCGTTATTGCTTACCGAAAAATTAAGAATGATTAGTTTGTCTTAATGTGAAAATATATAAAAATGCCGAGCGCGAAATAAAATCGCATTTGGCTTTTTTAGTATTTGAATTTTGATGGGTGGTCAATCTATTTTACACGACCTGATTGAGACTGAGCTTGCGATTTGTAGAAAAATGGTGTATAATATATGTATTAGAGTGAAGAAAGCGTCGTGCAAAAACGTTTTCTTCGAAAAGTGTGTCATTTTCAAAAGGGTTTTTAATCTCTTTTTGCGTATTTAGTAAGTGTAGGGTTATTTTTATAGCTCCTCAAGTCAAGCAAAAAGAGAGGTCGTTTTAGATGACAGTAAAAAATCAAGCACCCAAACAAAAAAGTGACACCAAGTATCGTGATAATATTTTGCGTAAATTGTGCCGAGATGAGACACGAGCAATAGAGGTTTGCAATGCTGTAACAGGTTTAGACTATTCAGCCAAAGCAAAGGTAAGATTGTATGATTTAGATCACTCACTAGCATTGCGTTATAATGATGTTGCCATTGCAGTAGAGGATGAACTTCTATTTATGGTAGAGCATCAGTTATGTGAAGCTTCACATAATTGATGTTATGGAAAGTAAGATATTATGTAAAGCTATGTGTGCAGAATGTGAGAATAGCAATGTGTTAGAGGAATCATTTAAATAGTTAACTTTACATAATAAACAAACTTACACAGCTCATC
>Ga0123355_10007045_pt1 | contig 16751 bp, 15 predicted proteins | sample TergutEmb28metaG_3_FD_89872 | JGI IMG/M metagenome (GOLD analysis project Ga0123355, IMG submission 89872) | Embiratermes neotenicus P1 segment gut microbial communities from Petit-Saut dam, French Guiana - Emb289 P1 | ecosystem: Host-associated > Arthropoda: Insects > Digestive system > Gut ...
AACATGTTGAGCAACTTATAAAGAGCAACTTATAAAGGAGAAATAAATATAATACTAAGTGACATCTAGTTGGTTTCTTATTCCACATTGAACTACGATGCACGGTCAACCACACATCAAATCATTTTTTTTTTTTGCTTGTTCCTGACCAGATTTTGCACCTTCTCGCTCAATGTTGTTTCGATTCTTCCTTACACAGAGGTTGCAAGTGACTTGCACCCCGGAACCCTCATTGTCTTCACTGTAACTTCCACAAATAGCATGAAAAAACTGGTCACACACCCAACACGTGCGAGCACCTGATGACTCCTTCTCACAATCACAGTCAATTTTTGTTTTTCTTCTCTACTGTTTCTTCTGAAGTGTCTTTGGTTTGACTTTCATCTTCACCTTTTCTATCCTGTTGGTTGGCCTCTTCCTTGTCTTCCTTGTCTCGACCATTATTCATTCCTGCATTAAACAGCTGTTCCAGTTCTTCTTCAGTTTCTATTGAAGAATACATGTCTTCAACAAGCAGAGAATCCCCAAGTCCAATCCTCTGCGCCGTTCCAAACACAGCCTCATAAGGGCTTGTCTTGATGCCTGAATGCAGAGCTCAGTTTTTCTTGCTTTGGATAAACCGCAGTCCTTCAGACAAGGTTTTCGTGTTGTTGTCGGACATCTAAGCAACCAGAATATTTCAAACATATTCGTTGGATCTTTCAACTGATCATTGACTTTGAAAATGTCTTGGCTTTCCATGCACGAGCTTCATTCCTTGCCACATATCAGCCAAGTTTTGCATTATTTTGTTCACAAATTCACAGCCATTGTCACCCTGCAGTATGAATGGGGCACTGAACATACAAAACATGTCCATTAGCTGATAGGCCACTTCCTCGGTGGTTTGTGGTATTTCCATGAAGTCCAAACTCGTTGTGTTCATTTCCTTTAACAGCCACAACACAACTTTCGAAATCATGGCATATCTTCACATGCCACAACGCATTGCGGTTGTTTAATAACAGCCACAACGCGAAATTTCATATTGTATTTGTTTCTCTAATGCCACAACACGTTCTGATCGTTTTTCCGCTCAATGAGCGTTTTCGATCTTTGAGCTTAACATATACACAATATAAATACAAGGAACAAGCACCAAACAAATTCACCTATACACGTTATTAATACACAGAACAACCATCATCTTCGGAGACCAAATGTCAAACTATCGTGTTTCAAAAAATGCACATTCTATGCTGGCAACAACATTTTCAACTATTTACCATGTAGTCTGAAAATCCTTAAGAATAGAAAGGCAAAATTTAAAGTAGCATTAAAAAAATATTTAAATGAACACTCCTTTTACCCTGTGGATGAATTTTTTCTGTGTAAATACGATCCATAATACTGCTTTATAAAATGTTTATTCACATTTTACGCTCTACAAATTGTGCATATGTATTTATGACTTGTTCCACATCCTACTTTCTTTGTGCCACATGGATCCATAGAATTTAATTATTTATTTATGTACATATATAGATATATATATATGCATGTATGCATATACATAATTTATGTATGTATGTACGTATGAAGCACACCAGTCACTCATCTCTCTTTTTTTCACAAGACATTTTGATGCAGACTACCAGATGTCTGTAATTGTACTAGCAAAGTTCAAATAACTATTTTCATATGTTGTACAATCCCAATATTGTGTTTCTTAATGTAATATTTCCCTGCACTTTAGATTTATTTTTCTTGTGGTTGTGGCCAAACTCCAAATATGTACTGCATAATTTTTCTTCATTTAAGGTTTCTTGATTTTGTGCTTTCCCACAATTAAGGGCTAAAATTCACCACCAAACACTTTCAGAGCCTCCATTTAACATTTATGTTTACAACTTGAGGTGTAAGGGCCATGTACATAATGCTATGATTATGTGCAGTGAATGTGAATCAATGTCAGAATTGAATGTAAACTGCAGCAGCAGTTCAATATATCAACCAACAAATGCACTCAATAAAATACAATAAAATACAAATCATCAAATTTAGTATAACAATTCTGCAAATACACTAGAACTATTATCTATGATTTGTCACAGGTACAAGCTTTTATTACCTTAAATTTAGAAAAATCACAAATTGTGATTGGAAGCTATTTTATGATCGATCATCATACACCATACTAGCAGTAGAATGGACTCTCACAACGTCTTGTGCAATGAACACCCATTTCAATTTATTTTCAAGCGTTTTCTTTCATGTCCCACAAAATAAATATAGAAGTATAAATATAAAATGGAATACAAAAGAACATTAGAATTAAATTTGGAGTTCATACAATTTTTGTAACCCCAGCAGTAATTTTCTGTTTGATTCTGACACAACCCACATTTCAAATTGTTCTAAATTTAAGGTACAAAAAGCTTGTACCCTTGACAAATCTTAAATCATTGTTCTAGTGCATTTGCAGAACTGGTATACTAAATGGGTTAGTTTAGGTACTATGAAAAGCAATTATCACAAAACTCACCTGATGAAAAGGGTGCCAATTTCATTTCTTCTACCTGCTTATCCATTCTTCCTTGGTGTCAATAACATCTCAAGGGTTTACCTGCAAGAATGACAGTTCATTCTTTAAAAGGTTATAACAAATGTAAGGGCTACCATTCCACTGCCAGGTCATGTCATATCAGCATAACTCAAAGACAGGCCAAAAGCTGACATTGTGGTGAAGACATATCAAAGATGCTGAATATGAAAAAAAGATATTTGTGTGCTGGACCAGCTCTGAAATGCAAGAAAATTTTTATATGACATCAGACTTTAAAATAGACTCAGAAGTTTCCATGTAATGGTAGGCAATGCAGCAATCTCTGCTAATCCAGTCTGTCATTAGTTGGGGTTCACAAACTTCAGTTCATGCACAATAGTTAACTATTTACTTGTGTAATTAACCATACGTAGAAAAAGTGTAGAAAATGGCTACTTCTGCTTGCTAACTCGTATCACACCTAACAAACAAAGTGTTCACTGCACAACAAAATTCTGCTGGTTAAACTGAACATACTACATTTCTCCAGAGGGGGTGGAGGCATTTTCACTGTGCAAATTATGGATTATTATTATTATTCATTCTAGATGAGTTGCAGTTCAGACATGGTCAAGAGCAGACGTGTTTGAAGCGGTGTGAAATGGGAGTAGACGTACAGTTGTACAGAGATGGAACTGCTCTCTTTGGCATAAGACAGTGCAAGTTTTTTGTGAACAGTCACATTTCAAATATAGTGAAGAGTGCTCACACATGGATTTTTAGGCTTATGGCTGCAGTTATGTTGACAGTTGGAGGAGTAGAATTTAATCCTAGGCTACAAATTGAAGAAAAGCTGATAATTTCATGGTGGAAGGGAGAGAATAGATGAAAGGCACACATCAGTGGTTAGAAGGGAATGAATACAGTTTGGATACAATGAGTGTTAAAATGGATCTAATGAATGAAACTGAAATATTCATGGAGAACACAACTGGATTAAAGGGCTGGAGAACTCTTAGAAGGCAAAGCTAAGGATGATGGAAGAAGAACTTTACTTTATGGATGAGTGGCAATAAAGGAATATCTATTTATATTTAGAACTCAAGAATGCCCTCAAGAATCATACTTTGATACTTTGAAAATAACAGAAGATATTTAGAATGAAACTGACAGTGGACAGTTTGAGTTGGCAAACTGAGGGTTCACAAACAGGGCAAGAAGAGAAGAGGAAGACTGATCTTGATTATATTTACTTAGTTCACACATAAATTAGGGGGTATGCGGTGGCAAAGTCGGTTGAGGCAATGTGTGACAAGCAGGAAGGTCATGGGGCTTGATTCCCGATGGTGTCATTGGAATTTTTCAATGACATAATCCTTCTGGCCGCACTACGGCCCTGACGTGGACTCAGCCTCAAACAGAAATGAGTACCAGGAATTTCCTGGGGGGGGGGTAAAAGGCGGCCGGTGGGTAGGGCTGACACACCTTCATGTGCCAATGGTCTTGAAATCTTGGAGCCTCAACCTCCTGGAACCCTATGGGCTTGTCCAGGCCTGTAATGGGATTGCTTTACCTTTTTACACAGAAATCAGAAGAGCTATATGCAACAAGAAATCTGGCAGGGACAAGGATAAATATCGAACTAGACTACAATATTAAAGTGCAGGAATTACACAACAGACTCCACATTTGAATGATGCCAAAAAAATTGAAACACAGAATACCTTTGAAACAACAAACTGCTAATAAACAGAAGTTTGTGATTTTTATGATTTATGGTTTTACAAGAAAATTACCAGCTACAGAACGACAAAAGATTGGATAGCCATCTCTCAGAGGATCATGTTACACATCAGCAATCACCACAGAGAAAGACTAGTGGCCAACGGACAGGAAGAGTGTGCAAATATAGGACACATGCTGGAAATATGAGAAACATCCTTCAGGCATCATAAACAAGATAGACTGGAGAGCTGGCTGTTAAAGAAAAACAGCGGACATACAAGAATCAATTACAGTTAGTGACAAGCAGAGTCCACCTCAACATCTAGGCGATGACATCAGCAATTCACAATACATCAGAAAAAGGTGCTAATATTTTGGCAGCTGGCTGACAACTAGGAAAGATGATACATTAGTGAAGATGAAAGGGATAAAGGACAGAAGCAGAATAACACAGGAACTGAAATGGGTGGCAGGAATATTAAGGGTTGGTTTTATAAACACAGAAGGCTTAAAGAGTAAATCACAAAATAGAAATTGTTCAGGCCTGTTGGAACAAAATAAAATGTTGGGTACTGCAGAAAGTTGGATTGTATTAGAAAAATGTGAAATTAGGGGATACAAGACCTTTAACAAAAGTAGATTTAAGTTAACAAGACACAGGAGAAATCCAGGAGGGTTGGTACTATTCATTCATTTAGTACTCTGTCTTACGACAGGTCCAAAGCCTCTTCCAAATCAAGCTCTCCACATAGTGCGATCTAGAGCTTCCTCCTTCAAATGTGAGTATCCTCTCCTTTCCTTAAGGTCATCCTGTAGCTTCCTACATTTTCTTCCTTGGCTTCCAGTCACTTTTATACCTCCTTTTATCTTTCCTTCAATAACCCGTACTATATGTTAAAAATATTAATGATCAATATGTCAGGAAAATGAAGATGGAGCAAATAATATGAGCTGGAATAAAAGTTAAGTTTACAATTAAACAGGGGTTCTTTTGAGTCAAAACACAACTATCTTATGTTGCTTATCTTTATTTAAGCTGACGACATGTTTTGGCCCTTGCACTGGGCCATCTTCAGGTCACAAGATATATAACTGAGAAGACTATACATTGTGAATCATATTTTTTTTATTTGTGATTCACACTGTATAGTCTTCTCAATTATATATCTTGTGACCTGTAGATGGTCCAGTGCAAGGGCCGAAACATGTTGTCAGCTTAAATAAAGATAAGCAAAATAAGATAGTTGTGTTTTGACTCAAAAGAACCCCTATTTAATTGTAAATAAAACACAGCGGGGATGATGCATCTAAAAAAAGATAAGTTTTTTTATACTGCCCTCCAGTGAATTAAAAATTGTTCAAAACAAATTTTATATAGGATTTCAACAAGGAGATTACAAAGTTAACAACAAATATTCTAACACTGAGTTTCTCATAATGGGCAATTTTAATTGTATGGGAGAGAGACAGGTAGAATTGCTGCACCTTTGATATTCTGGTTAACTATGATGCTATAATGCCACTCATAAGAGACATAGTAAGAAATGCAGCTGTAACGCAGAAGGAAAGAAGTTGATATATTTTTATGAAACCACCAATTTTGAAATTTTAAACAGAAAATGTGGATGACACAAGAAGGAAATTTACTCTTATTAATAAATTGGGTAATAGTGTCACAGACTACACATTAGCTTCTGAAAGCATAATTGATAATATATTAGAATTTCAGACTTGGGAAAAGATAATTGGTGCTCATGTGCTGCTGTTAATAGAACTTCGAACATAATAGAAGATAGAGATAATAATAATAATAATAATAATAATAATCCTTGTCCAACACAATTACAGAAATTAATATGATACAAATTGAACAATAACTATGCTTTCAATGACAGACTGAATGACACTGCAGGAAGAATATGTATGTGTGGTATACACGATGTTATTACTAAAGGCAAAGTAGATGAAACAGTATGTATGTTCTATGGCATGAAAAGGACAGCAGGGAAAGAAATGGCAATTAAAACTACAAAGTTTAAAGAAAGGAATAATAGGTGTGATGAGCAACATAAAGGAAAAAAGACACAAGTTAAAACCGCACTGAAAGTGTATAAAAAGTGAAATGATGAGGAGAGTAGGAGCTAATAATGTAGTTGTAAGAAGGAATATGTAAACTTTTAGAAGAAAGGAAACAAAGATGGTAAAAAATTCAGAACAGATGATTTATCTGTTTAAACAAAACTATGTTGCAAAAATTTGAATAAGAGTGAAAAACACTTTTAAGAAACATTAAAATACTATGATTTGGAATCCAGAGAGTTGAGGCAATTTTGTACATTGTTTACAAAAGAAGGCAAGGGGTTACCATGATATGAGGTTCAGATTTTTGGTTCTGGATTATACAGATAAATTGGATGATGATTTTACATTAAATGAAGTCAACAAATTTATTTTGAGTATGCAAAATAACAAAGCAACAGGATATGATGGTATACCAGCTGAGGCATGGATGATGATTGTTACTAAACATGAAAGAACTGAATTTTTGACAAAATTGTTTAGTATGATCAGGAACATATAAGAATTTCCAAAACAATGGAGAATTGCATCAATACAACCAATTTACAACAGGAAGGGAACCTGGTAAGTACAGAGGGATTTCATAAATACCAGTTCTGGGGAAAATACATTCAGGAATAATAGCTCATAGGCAAAGAGATTAGATAATGCATCATAAAAAGCTGATCTTGTTTCAGATGGGATTTAGTAAAGGAAGAAGAACAGCAGACAATATTTTTCCCATTGGCAAATATCTCAGAGTAAAGAGAGGCATTTTATATTGTTTTTTTTCTCTTTTTGCTTTTGAGAAACCATTTGATTCCATTAAAAGAGCTTTGTGGTTTAAAATGATTATAATCTATCCTTGCTACATACATCCATATTTTTTTTATTTCTCTATAAGACATCTAATATGCCATCTTTATTACAGATATTACATATACTAACACAATCAAATGTCTGATATCATACATCAAATACACAATATATCAATTACATAAGAAGATACACCATATCAGCTCCCCACCACCTCAACACAATTGCCCACACAAGTTGCCTACTCTCACCAGCCTACAACATTGACTTTTATCGAAGTTTTGTTACTTCCATTTTGCAACTTGTATGACATAAGTATTTAATTTTATATAATAATTTTTATATTGCAAATGCTTTTCTGTGTGTAACAATCAAATTTATATGTAAGGCCCAGATCTCATCCACTAATCATTTATAACCATCTGTACACTAAAGGTATACTATTTCATTTTCATACTTCTGATATATACAGCCTGATGATGGCTACTCTGTGGCCAAAACATGCAGCTGCCATTAACAATTGCTACAGTAAAGTAGTGCATTTAAGGGTGCTGTTTCTTTTATTTTGTATTCCAGAAGCACAATGGGGACACCACACCTTTAAACTACATCGAGAAATGAATTTCCCTTGGAATAAAAGATCATATACAGAATAGTGTTCTAGAAAAGAAAGAAGTAAAATTGCATGGATGCTAGAAGGGGTATGGTAAGTGAAAGGAATAAGAAGAAATGCAAGTACAGGAACATGCCCTTCATGGTTTAGTGAAGAGGATGTCAAACACATATTACTGGACTGCTTGGAAATTAGAAATTGGAGAAAAGAATTTTTAAATGAAAAGAGGTTGAATATGAATAAAGAGGAGCTCACAGGATAATATTAAGATAAACTAATAACAGCCAGATAAGATATTTAGTCAGGTATTTAGATAAGATCAAATATAAGTGGTTTAATAAAACTAAAGAAGTGTATATAATATCATACGCATCAAATGATATGGGCTACCTCTGTTCTGCTACAACCTGGTGTCGATCTGAAGGAAACCTCAAGAACTTTAAAATGAAATCAAACTGCCGCTGCCACCACCATCACCACTACTACTACTACTACTCCTATATCATTCAACATGCCCCACAAATAAGTCTCATGAATTCACATCTGGTAAACAAGGAGGCCACAATAACCTGCTCATTATTCTGTCACCAAAAACACTTGGCACACAACATACAGAACTGATTTTAGTGTGAGATATTGCACTGTCTTGCAGTAAAAAGGCAAAGGTACTGTCATAATTGGACAGGTGATGAAAAAATGCTGTAAGAATATGTGTTCCATACTAGTGTGAGTTAATGGTCTTAAGAAAAAAATGGGACCATTCATTGCAGCTGCACTCACAGCACACCATACATAAACTACAACATTGTTTAATGACATTTTGTGGACTAACATGAGATTTTCTGCAGACCAATACTTGTTATCCTGAGACTCCAAATATCCACCAAGACAAAACCAACTTCCTTGCTAAACAGAGCAACAATGACATCATCAATTTCTCCAGAAGGTACCCCCTGATGGTATCAGTTCACAAAATTCCATCTGGATTCATAATTTGTGTTACAGGATGTGTCATCTTACGTAATGCAAATGCATCAGATTTGTTGCATTGTGTGCTGATCACCCAGACAAGCCTATGTGCTGTGCAAGTTGAACCAGCAACTTTCCTGGAGATGCATCCAATCTAGCACCAATTTCATCTAGTTTTACTCCATCAGCATGTGTCTACTGCATGTTTTCTTACTGTTAAACACAGAAAGGGAATTTGGAAAAGTATGGTATTGGCAATCAAATTACTAATAAAACTAGCAATGCATGGATGATTAAAAATTATTTAATTAATAGAGAAAATTTTAGAGTTTTAGTTTATTGATATTACTTTGGTGCAAATGTGGACAAAGAGAAACTGTTAAGTGTATGGAGTGAAAAAACATGTTGTGTGTGTGATTTATATTGAATGTGTAGAAGTACTTTACTTCTGTAGAGGTATGATAAATGGGTAATAGGTACGAAGAGTCATGAATTTTTATCTGTATTAGCAGAAGTATGTTTTTTATGCTGTGTATGAATCATAATTGTTATGTACATTTTATAATGTATATGAATTGCATTAACTAAATAATTGTTTTACACTGTATATGAATTGCATTAGCTAAACAGACCTAAAGAAACTTAGTATAAGATATGATGGATGTATCCTATACATACTGTTGTCAAAAGGATGAAATAAATTGAAATTGAATGTTTTGCTCAGAACCTTGTCATACAACTGTGAACTGATATCCTGTTTTGAACAAACAAAACAGGAAACTTTTGTCTGAAAGTATGATATTTCTTGTAGGAACTGTATTTAGCACAAGCAGCACAAAAAAAAAGATTATGATCTAGAAGACTCTATGCAACAATGCAAATGACTCATTGATATTCATAATCATTCCAAAAAGCACTGTGAGAATGAGGACAGGGCTTGCTATAGAATATCAATGACCTGATGAGAACTCATTATATATTGCTGACAAAATAGTGCTCCTGTACTGTGACAACAGTTCTGTTTTAATGACAAACAAATACTACAGCTGTACTAATAAAGTTAAGCCATTCATACATCAATATTAAGAAACCATCTAACTGCAGCTTCATGTATTAATAACATTCCCCAGCCTTACACATTTCAGAAAGACTTTGCCACCTTCAGGGGTAAACAATTAAATGATAGCCATTTGAAAGAAAATAACACTGGTAAATATTTCAGTGACACCACTTAACATATGTGGACATACTTCAAAAGCCTGTCAATAAATCTGAATTGCGCGAGACATTAGGTACAATGGATTAACACAGGCCATGGCAAATCTATCTTCAGACTAGGATTCAGGCAATGTCTGAATACCAAAGTATGTAGGTGAGCCATGTGGATCAATCTGTACTTATCAACAAGCATATGTGACACATTTTGTACCACTTCATGGCAAGGCAACCAACTGTCCTCCTACAATTCATAGTACTGACCAAAATAACAAATGACTTCTAAACAATAATTTTTGTGTTCAAATTGTTTGCTGCCAGAGATGAGCAGTTCTGCCAAAAAAAATCGCTCTTCAACTGCAATTTTCAAACCAAAAGCGCACATCAAGTAGAAGTAGTTACACAATTACTCTGGAAAATACTAGTTGCCATGACAAAATTTCTACATACTTGGGTTATATAACATCCATGATTGCAGGTAATGTACAGATCTACCAAAGGTCCCACTACACCCCCTCCCCACACCCAAATAAAACTGTTCTCTACATATATATATATATATATACACACACACACATATAAAACTGAGGTGATACAGTCACATTACAAATGCCTGTTGAGTGCACTTATGCTGTGGACAAACAAATAATCATCAGCAAAGGGGCTCACAAAATGAAAGGCAACATATGGGGAAAACAATGAGGGCTATCCAAAGTGATTTTACTGCAAGATTCAGTTAAGTGACACCACAAAAGACAGAAATCTTAAGATGGAAGATGTTTTTTGAAACTGGTTCCATCAAAGAGACAGTACAGTCAGGAAGGCCATCAAGAGGAATAGAATCTTATGCTGGCGCAAATCATCAAATTGTTGCACATTAAAGCTATTGCCCAATACAACTTAATTTACTGGAAATATGAAAAGTCATAGTTTCAACAATAAACCTACTTGTATTGGGATGTACTGACCCATTATAATGCTAGCTTTATTAAAATATTGTATGATGATTTTATACAATTACTGTTACAATTTTCAAGTTTTTTTCTGGTTTGAGATATCATACCTTAACCTATTACCATACAGTATATGTCAAATGCATTAAATTATATTATCATTAATAGCCTCGATATAAAGACAGTTTATGGTTACACTGTCTTTCATGTTCTCATATATTCCAATCGACTGTTTTTGTTGTTATAAGTGAACACATTTATTAAAAATAATGACAATATACTATGGGGATTCATCAAGCAGAATGCTGCCCAAAAGTGATACAGGTCAAGTGTGGAACTTAAAAAAGCTGCCATGAGAAATGTATCTCCTTCCATTACTCCAGCAATGCTGCATCAGTTCGCACACTGCAGCTATAACCAAAAAAATGCTCTGTCATGGAAAGGTGGAGCACACACTGACTTTCTGGAGTAACAGGAATCCAGCAGTGGTGGCATTTAACACTCAGAGTGAACATGCATACAAGTACGAAATATCTCTAATTTAATGATTTGCATAAGGGAGGTAACACAACTTTCAGAATATGCTGTACATGTCGCTACAATATAGACAATAACTTATCTTAGAGTTCCAGGCATATCATTTAACTGTACTGTCAGTATGTAGTGACTGATGCCAGCTGTAAGAAGTAAATTAATGAAAACATTAAACTTCTTCACAGCTAAGGGACACATTCTTTTATTTCTTTGGTGAGTTTAAATTTCTGGCAGGCAACAACTTAGTCTACTAGACATACATGCTGTGAAAATCTGAAACCTACGGGAAGTAATGCTGTGTCTACTGGAAAACATTTACCAACATTTTTGAGAAATATGATGCCACACCTCTGGGGTCAAGTAGCACAAAATTAATATATAAAAAAAAAAAGAATAATGAATGAAGTTATACTTGTACTGGGTTTACGACACTTAACTGTAAGGTGTCCTTTGTGAAAAATTTGGTGGCAGAAGACATTATCCATACTCACTATATTCTTAAACTCTTTCTGGACTGACCTACATTAGCATACATCAATTATTTTAAGCTACAGAAGAGGGCGATCCAGAGAATGTGTGGTGCTGGGACAGGTACATCTTGTAGACAACTATTTAAGGATTACAAGATACTAATGGTCACTTCATTATATGTATTTCAAGTGTTATGTTTTTTATAGAAGTATAAATCAATACAAAAAAATAAACAGGTACACAATCATAATACAAGGACAAATATGGAGTTACATATCAAACCTTGTAATATAAATTTCTATAAAAAAAAAAGTGTAATTAATGTGGGAATTCGATTGTATAATAAGGTACAAATTAATATAAAGAAGTTGGACGAATATAAACTCTATAAAAGAGAACTGAAATCTTTTCTCATGGAGCATGTGTTTTATTCAGTAGAAGAATTCTAATGTTACTGATTTGATGCTATAGCAGCTTGGACTAAATAAAATGATAATACTTTTTAATGTTGTTTATGTACAAATTGTTAAAATAAGTAACTGTAGTAAGGATATGTGTACTAAGTCAGTATGAATTGTAATATAGAGATATTATTAATAACATGAAATAAACATAGAGATGTATGTTTTAATTTAGCTATGTTTTATAACGTTTATTGTATTACAATGTTGTTACATTTTATACTTATGACATACTTAACGTGTCTAGAGTCACTGAATGACTGACTGGATTGAATAAAGAAGAATAATAATAATAATATATTTTGCATACTGACTGGCCCTAAGTGTAAGGAACACACAGTTAACATTACTTCCAAACTAGGCTAATAAGCACTTCTGCCCCATTTTCTAAGTTATAAACGATCAATAATATGAACATGTATTACAGATGTCCAACATGAAAAGAATCAGTAGACTCTAAATCAACCTGTGTTCCACATTGCTGATAAACGAATGAGTACAGATATTCACAACGGCCTAACACTGTGACACAATGAACCAAGACACCAGCATTTGTAAGTATGTAATAATAGTTCTAGTAGTATGCCTTCTTCGAAAAATACTGCATCTTACGAAATTTTGAATAATATAAGTACAAATTACGTAATATTAAAATACACAGCATAAATGTGTCGCAAACAGTACAACACTTGTTAACACGACTGTCAGGTTCTAAACCAAGGAAACTGCACGCAAAAACCACAATGCTCAAACCTACAGCCATAACACAACCCCAGAACACCTGCATCATTATGACCACTTCAGAACAGGAGTTATAAATATGCCCTACTACTGGGGTACGATTTCGACGAACGTCATAGTGCAAGCCAAATACATGCTGGATTTCTAGTACGTAAAACTCTGTATTTACTTACACGTACTCCTCCAGTAGTAACAACACGTTATCTACGAATCCTCCGTTCAACGTAAAACGTTCTACGATAACTCATGCACCGTTATCACGGAATTTTGTTCGTCACTTCGTAGCACTTGACATAAAACCACCATTATAGACATCGGACATGACGTACCAAGCAACTTCCGTAGAATTGTTTGAACAGTGTATACAACAACGGTTGAGCGTGTTGGCAGCCTTTCCGGTCAGTTAGTTCATTCAGAAATGTTGTTTTCGGTTTCGTCATAATTGTGTTTATTACTAGAACACGCATGAATAAATTAACGATGGAAGACTGACACAAGAGAGTATTATAATATGGAACATTCAGACTCACATCCTACTCATAACTCAATTAAAATAATCAATTTATACACTATATGGAAAATCACATGGTTCAACATATTCTGTAAACAAACATTCTTTCCATATCATCCGTGTTTACACATACCACTGTTTGAAGTTACATATTCTGTGCTACAGTACAGCTCGTACCTCTCATCCGTGCCGCTACGGTAGTACTGGTGACAAGACAGTAGTAGGCATGGATCAGAAGGTCTATGACTATGAGTACGGCCTAGTAATACATGTGTTGCGGAGCCTTATTGCCTTAATTATCACCATACTAAGAACACGTTTCCACCGACATGTGATTATTACCTGCCCTCAAGCATGTACAAAATTAGCAGTCGATCCCTTCCCTGTACGGCATTCTAATATCCCAGATCAGGAGTGGACAAATTTTTAAAAATCTAGGAAACAAAACAAAATTCAAGGTGCCACATGAGTGACATGCAGCAAATTTCGAGCAAGCGTAAAGCTGAGGACATCGTATGTTAGACCACAGTTCAACATTCAATTGACCGAGAATTAGGCATCCCGCCTTTTTGCTACAGGAAAGTGAATGAAGGTTGTGAAAACTTCACAAGTCCAAAATTTTAACGCCATGAAATAAAAAAAAAACATTGCTTTCAGCTTGCTCCTTTTCTATAAGCATTTATTGTACCTACCCTTTGTGTTACATGACCAAATTAGAATCTTTTTTTTCACTTATAAGATCGGCGATCTAGTTTTCCACATTAATAACCTTTCAAGATTCATATAATTCCTTACCTAGGTAATCTTCCTTCTTTGGTTACCACGATTACCTATAGACAAAGCCGGTTACTCTCCATGGTGCAGAGCCCTTCTTGAGAAGTTAACGGGTCTGCAACTAGTCAAGTAATTCCCCGCATTTCACGGAACCCGAAGGTTCATAACCGACCCCACAAGTGTCCACCACATGTCTCTATTCGGGGTCAACCCAATCCAGTCCATATACCCATATCCCACCTCCTGGAGATCCATCCTAATATTATCCGCCCATCTACGCCTAGGTATCCCCAGTTGTCTCCTTCCCTCCGGTTTCCCCACCAAGACCCTATACACCACCCTCTCCTCACCCATACGCGCCACATACCCAGCCCATCTCATTCTTCTCGATTTTATCACCCGCACAAAATTGGGTGAGGAGTACAAATCATTTAGTTCCTCGTTATACAATCTCCTCCAATCCCCCGTTACCTCGTCCTTCCTAGGTCCAAATATTGTCCTCAACACCATGTTCTCGAACATCCTCAGCTTCCTTTCCTCCTGCAATGTCAACGCCAAATTTTCACACCCATACAAAACAACAGGCAAAATTAAAGTTCTATATATCTTGATCTTTAAATTTTTGGTTAGCAACCTGGAAGACAAACGATTCTGCACCGAATGATAGAAAGCATTTCCTGACCTCAATCTGCTCTTAATTTCTTCCATAAGATAACTTTGATTTGTTAAAGTTGTCCCCAAATATTTAAAATCTTCCACCCTCTCGAAGGTACTATTATCAGTCCTCACACTGTGAATTCGTCCTGCATTCTGATCTCGAGGCATGACCATGTACTTAGTTTTATCAGCACTTACTTCCAGTCCAGTCTCCCTAGTAGCTGCTACTAAAGTTTCTGCATTTTCCTTTAGAGTATGTGTGCTTCCTCCCAGCATATTGAAATCATCGGGCATAAGCCAGAAGCTGATGTGTACCATTTAGTTTCAAGCCATCCTGGTTTACCTGAACCCTCCTAATGGCGTATTCTAAAGCAACGTTAAAAGGCATTGGTGATAGAGCGTCTCCTTGTTTCAAACCATTCCTAATAGGGAACCTGTCAGACAAATGGTTGCCTACCCGAAGTCTGCTATATGTTTCAGTCAGTCTCATCTGTATTAACCTTTGGGCGCCGGAATTTAAATCCCCTCGCCCAGTGCCACCATGCCGAGGTTTTTAGAGCGGGGTATTAATTTGCAACGCTTACTCCTAGAAAAAAATCATATCTTATAGACTTTTCCTCCAAATGTAAGGAAATAAAATTTCGCAGTGTGTTTATGAATTGATCAATTCCGTAAAAAATGTTCACCTACTTTTGTAATAAATTTAGGCCTCTATATTGCATGCAGTATATAAAATGTAGTGTAAATATTTTATTACTCACATAATTCTGGCTGCTGCAGAGGTTCTGTGGCACCTTGGATCGTTCTTATGTCACCACACAACGCACACACACACACGCACGCACACACACACACGCTAGTTTAAACTGCTTTACAAATTGTTTTTGTATGTGGTAGCGGCGAAACACGGCACCACACACAGACCCACATCACATTTGGCATATTTGTAAATGGTGGTCTTTCGCTGGCCCCTCTCTGAACAAACGCGGCAGCGGATATTGTTTTTGTGTTTTGCTGGCCAGTGCTGGTTATGGCGGCTGTCCAGCCTCATAACTATTGCTGCAGCTGCACTTGGCCGACCAAGCATACTGGGGGTGGGGCAATAATGGCTTCTTCCAGCTTCCTCGATCAAATTCCTCACCAGAAATAATCTGAAATCTTTGTGGGTTTATTTAGCCCCACATGAAGATAACAGAATCCAACTGTGGAGTACTGTTAGATCCAGAAGGGGGAAAAACTATTTCGTGGTCCACTTGAAGGTACGTCGACACATCGAATAGCTGTTCGCCATTCGGTCAGAAATGTTGACATAACCCATATGCCGGTTATACCGTGCCACGATTTGAGGCTTCACGGCTCGATTGATCTCACCACAAAAATTCCCCTCTTCTGGTGGCGTGTCCATGTTAGTCAGCAAGTAAACGTCTCGTCTGTCCTTCCAAGCTAACGCGGTGAAATTTCCCCTGGTCCTAACCCTTATATCGCCCTTTGTCAGTTTCAATTTTTTTGGTCCTAAGTCAGAGGGCATGTCTTTTCTGTTGGGCCGTACGGTCCCGCATGAATGTATTTTTCGTCTCAGTAAGTCGTCAAAAAGTCTTGGCGATGCAAAGAAATTGTCCATAAATAGTTTGTGTCCTAAGCCTTCAACTCTGCAAGTCAAATGTCTAACAGTTGCGTGTGTTGCTGTCATGTCGTCAGTGGCAGAGCGTGAGTCTCTACCTAAGTACAC
>Ga0123355_10007046_pt1 | contig 16750 bp, 8 predicted proteins | sample TergutEmb28metaG_3_FD_89872 | JGI IMG/M metagenome (GOLD analysis project Ga0123355, IMG submission 89872) | Embiratermes neotenicus P1 segment gut microbial communities from Petit-Saut dam, French Guiana - Emb289 P1 | ecosystem: Host-associated > Arthropoda: Insects > Digestive system > Gut ...
ATCAAAAGCCTTGCGTAAGTCGCAAAAAATTCCCCCTACAGTCTGTTTGTTGTTTAATGCGGTTACAATTTCCAGTAATAAAGTGTAGGCTGCATTATCTGTTGATGTATTATCTCTAAAACCGTATTGTTCATCCGCCAATATCTTATACAAAATGATATGTGTATTAATCCTATTATAAATAATCCTTTCTAAAATTTTTGAAAAGGATATCAGTAAGGATATTGGTCTAAAATTGGACATGTTTTGTTTATCTCCTGTTTTATAGATTGGTACTATTGTTAAGTATTTTAGCCTGGTCGGGTATACTCCTTTTTCTATTGCTTTATTAAAAATATATGTTAATGGGGAGCTTATATATGGGGCGCACCATTTGAGGATTTTGGTTGAAACGCCATCATAACCATGAGCATTTTTTGATTTTAATGATTTAATAATTTTTTCTATCTCATGTGTTGATGTGTCATCCGTGTCATCCGTGGTACTGCGCGCGCCATAAGACAACCTGTTGGGGGCGATTAGATTGACTTCAGGAGTGAGGCAACGGCGAGTTACGCAACTTCAAGCCCATAGGGAGCGACGTGTAGCGTTGTAGTCAACGCTTGCGCGTACAGGTTATCTAGTTTACTTACGACGATGTCGATGCACGTGTATAGCGGTCCACGTTGTCAGATTTGCACCTCGCCACAAACATTGTCGGTTAGTTGACAGACGTAATTCCCCGATACGGTTGTAAGGACTGTGGAAGACCTTCACATGCCGCCACCTGCTCTCGATCGTATTCCTATGTCCCAGTACGCACATAAACGAAACCGATATTATGGTTGGCGGTATGGTGTCAACGCACCAGGACATTTTGGATCCGCACTTCATCACACCATGTTGGTTGGAATGAGGCCCCACATCATTCAGGAACTGGATGCCGAAGTAGGGGTCGCTGAATAGAACGGTGAGTAAGAGTTTATTCGCAGCACTGTTGGCGCCCAGCGTCGAGTGCCCATACGTCGTGGCAGGAACGAAAGGCATGGCATTCAGCCGTCACTGGTACATGGATTTTACAGAAGTCACACGTTCGGCCGCGATAGGAGGTAGAAATCTTGAAGAATGTGTTGATAAGCGGAAAAAACGAGGAAACAACACTCGACGCACCGCACACGTAAGCAGACGAAGCGATACTGAGGTCCCGCGCAAAGAACGAAATGCAACGCGAACTTCGTGCGAGAATGAGGATAGGCTAGGAATATTTCAAACGGCAAACCTTAGTCCGCAGATCATAAATCCCTAGTTTGCCTTGCTGGAGATTGAGCAGGGAATGCGTGGAGGGTGAAACGGAAAGGGATTGAAGTGCTGAATACGGAGGAGGGAAAAGAGGGAGAAGGATTGAATCGCTAGGAATAACTCAAAAGACTAACTAACTCAGTATGGAGATCTGTGGTATGGACAATGTCCGAACGAAGGATTAGAGGGAATAAGGGGAAAGCTAGGAATAGGAAGAATGACTAACCTTAATCTGTGTAGTAACATGCACAGGGAGGAATGGAGGGAAGTGGAGGAACGCTAGGAATAGTACAAAGGACTAACCATAGTCGGTAAGCACATCCTGAAAGAGAGCCACGTTTTTATTCCTTATCGCCATTTTACTGGGTTATCAACTACAAAATACTGTTTCCTACTGAGACATACTTTTAAAACTGTTGTTTCATATTTGCCTGTTAATTCATTTAATTATGAACTGAAATCCATAATTTATCTGTCATATCTCACAGTTGTACTTCATTATGTACATTAAAGAAGTGCTTTGAAACATGTTTTTTTATTATTGTTTTCTTTGTGATTTCCCACATTTCCAGTCTGTGTAATACTAAACATATACAGGCGATCCAGATATATGTGGCAGTTTAACTTTAAAGCCCTTCATCAGGTACTATATGTACTACCAGGTTTGAAAATCTAAAATTCTACATGTTTTATACAGATCTCAGAGCAAACAGCGAATTTGGCCTTATACAACATTAATGTATTGATTCTCTATAACCGAGGTGGAGTGTTTACTGCACAGTATGCACTGAGCCCTTGAATCAGACTGATACATTTCACCCTTTAAAGGATTTATAATTCCAAATTGCAGCATATATCAGAAAGCCATATAATGGGACACATAGAACTTGAAAAACAGGGACTGCATTCCAAAATGAGCAGAAATTCGACCTGTCACGATTCAATTACAAATAAACCTACTTTTGATGTTTAGTTATACAAAACATACAAACATTAAAATAATACTTTTAGGTCTGTGGCATGTTCACTCAAGAGGGGTATGTTGCCATTAGTAAGTATGAAAACCCGAGACTTGACCTTTCCTGCAACAGCTGTCATAAGCTTAACCTAACGAACAACCAGAGCCAGGTCTTTGCTCCTTATATCATCTCCATGCAATTCCAGCAACTCATCATACTTTCTACATAGACCATCTCAAATCCAACATGCTGGGCAATGTTTGTGGCTTTTCTTGAATCCAGAAAATCATTTTCCATCATGAAGATTCCAATGTAAATTAGTCTCAGGCCAGAATTTCTTCCATCTGATATTCATGCAGTAAGAGTGACTTTATACAAGATAGTTTGAATGATGTCAATTACTATCTTGATGTGCAACTGTTGTCATAATTCAGTTATGTTGAGACTACCAGTGGCAACACATTCCCCAATAAGACTGCAGGAGGTTAAATGCAGGAAATGAGCTTTAAAATGCTGTGACCCTTTGAACCTATGTTAGTAGAGCAATGTGGTGTTGAACACAACCTGGATATTTGCACTGAGATATGCAAAATTTGATGGGACACTGCCAACATTATCTAGAATGACAATTTTAAAGGGCTCTTTTTTCTGATAGTTTTTCCAGTTCCTCTTGCAGTTACTTACTTACTTACTCCATGGTGCAGAGTCCTTCTGGAGAAGCTAACTGGTCTGCAGCTAGTCAAGAAATTCCCCGCATTTCACGGAACCCAAAGGTTCATTACCGCACTCACAAGCGTCCGCCACCTGTCTCCATCCTGGGCCAGCCCAATCCAATCCCTATACACACATCCCACTTCCTGGAGATCCATCCTAATATTATCCGCCCATCTACGCTTGCAGTTTGCTTGAATAATATTCACTGAAAACCATTGATGTTACCCAGCTCTTCCTATTCACCCTAAAAACAGGCAATCTTATTTTTATGTGTCCCTTCAGTACCAATGGATTTTCGGAGTCTTGACAGACCATCATTTTCAGTCTTTGGGAACATTGCTCCCTAGAAACAGCACACCATGGTCTTTCACAGCTTCTGTCTTCACTTTGATGGAACTGAAAGTGTGACTAGCCATATGCTTTCATATTAGGCATGTTTCACCATGGTTAAACACCTGCTGTTACAAGCTCATTCCACAATTGGTGCTGCAAAGAGCATTGGAAGTATGATTGGCAGCTGCTGCCTCACTAGTAATTTTGAGAATGGAATGCACAGTGATTCTTCAAGTGGTTACCACCCAATGCTTGCTGTAAAAGGTATGGGTAACTTCACATCTTCATACTAACTCCTTTAACTTTAACTTTACCTCTAATTTTGACTATATATGCCAAAAATTCAACTGACTTTTAAAGCTCATCATTTTAATCCTTAAATTCACTTTCTTTTTTATTTGCTGTCATTTTGATAGCTGTAAAAGTTTTTCACTGATAAAAACAGAAATACGATGATAATGCAAGCAATGATTTGATAGCGATCACAGTGAAATTGGAACTGAGAAGCACATGAAGAAATCAGAATGGTAGGGTGGTTCAGGGAAGGTGCAGCATAAGTGACATGGTATGCAGGAAGTGCTTGAAATAAAACTTTGGACACGTGAAAAGGTAGATAATGAAACTTGATATGGTGAGGTTTGCCTGCACATAAATAAAGTTGGTGATGATCAGGCTCTGTGTTATAAATCATGTGCATATATAGACAATTTTTATATGAATTTAATTAATTATTTTGTCATTGTATCTATACAATATCCAGGCTACACATTTCAAAAAACAATCTTACTTATGAGACAAGTTTATTAGTGTGTTAAGTGCATATTTACATGGCTGGTCAGTACAATTCAATGTGATGTTTGGTAGAAAACATAATCATATCCAGTCTCTTTATGTGTTTCAAAGTGTGTTAGGGATAAGCTGTACAACTGTATTCATGATGTGTTCCCACAGTACCTGCAAATTTTGAAACTTCCTGTTTGCATACAACAGTCTTCGCGACTCCCCACGGAAAGAAATGTAGTGGGATGAGGTGTGGTTACCTGGGTGGCCTGTAATGTGCCATTCTCTTGTAATGAACCTATCAGAAAATGTCCCGTTCGAGAAAGTGAACGACTTCATTGTGGTAATGTAAAGGGACAACCATCTTGCTTATATGTTAAGTAAACGTGGGATTTGATCAACAGAAGAATTCTCACTCATGTCCAGGTGAATATTTATGGAAAAACGAGATAAGTTATACGGTCGTTCATTGGCCCACACTGCACAGGCTAAGGGTGTTCAAGAATAGGATGTTGGGGAAGTAACAGGAAACTGGAGAAAACTACATAATGAGGAGCTTTGTAACAAGTACTGCTCACTAAATATTATTCAGGTGATCCTTTGGAGGAGGATGAGATAGGTGGGGCATGTGCCATGTATGGGGGGGGGAAAAAAAAAATTAACACATGGTTTGTGTGGGGAAACCCGAGGAAAAAGAGTCCACAAGGAAGACCTATCATAAGTGGGGATACTCTTATAACGAATAGTAAAGAAATACGATGGAATGTTATGGATTGGATTAATCTGGCTTCCATAATATGTAGCGAATTTATTGCCATGACTCTGCTGCATTATTAAATATGTTGCATTAAGATACACCGAGAAAGATAGGTAAGCGTAAGTTGAAAATAAAAATGTTCTGGGATATGATACCATGTATAATAGCCAATTCTTACTGACATTTCAGAGGAATGTGTTGCCTCGATATCAGCATCCAAGAATTTCGAGAACTCTCTTTGGATTTTTGGAATCCTTGGTCCCTGAAGGTAGAAGCAACAACCTTCTCAAAACACCTGTACGTATTTACCAAATGACATGGCATCATATTCCAGAAAATTTTGATTCTTCAAAAACTCTGCTGCAAGAACCTCAAATCTCACATAAGCTAAAGGTATGGAAGAAAGGGCTGAAGAACATCTTAAAAAACCTTCACCCTCCCATATACATGCAACTTTAGATTGGTATTACTCTTCATGACAGGATCCCACCTTCAAAAATTTTTTAGGTTCTAGTTTTTAGGAAACACTATGTGCTACTTCTGGGGCACTAACAAAATATGACAGCAAAATTTCAATTCATATCATTGAACCTGTCTCTATTTCTGCAGATTCTATCAAATATAAAAACTACTAAACTAAAAAAACAGTGAACATATTGTAACAGAGGCATTAAAATTTCCAAGTAATATGCCCCACTTAAATGAAAATGTTGATATTCCAGAAATCCAAATCGCTTAAGTTACTTACTTATTTACTCCATGGTGCAGAGTCCTTCTTGAGAAGCTAACTGGTTTGCAGCTATTCAAGAAATTCCCTGCATTTCACGGAACCCGAAGGTTCATTACCGCACTCGCAAGCGTCCGCCACCTGTCCCTATCCTGGGCCAGCCCAATCCAGTCCATATACCCACATCCCACCTTCTGGAGAGCCATCCTAATATCCACCCATCTATGCCTAGGTCTCCCCAGTGGTCTCTTTCCCTCCAGTTTCCCCACCAAGACCATACACCCCCCTCACAATTGCTTAACATTTACATATATTTAAAAAGTCATGATATGAAGGTATGAGTACTTGGCAGTGCAAAGGACATGAAGAACACCAAATTTTTCATCCTCACTATGACCTTATTCACTGACACCATAGGCAATTTAGGCTTCAAACATTATGGAAGTTAATACATCTCAAATACAATGGTCTCGTGGCACTGTTTATGGCGACTGTAGTCTTAGGAACTGATGATGGATACAGCAAGTTCTTTTGAAACCCCTGTACATTTATAGCAGACTACAAGGCGTCACATCTACGGTAAGCAATCTTAATATGGTAACAGCAATGAAGTCTTCCCTTGTGATCAGCTGTGTGAAGATGGAGTTTGCAGCTAATGTTTCAAACACTCTTGGAGCTAGTGTCATGTTCAACTGCTGACTGTGGGTATCTTGATGACTGGCCATTTCATTAATCTTATCAGCCCAAGATAATGGAAACAATCTCCAAATGAACTCCATCTTCACATGGCTCATTGCCTGAGAAGATGAACTTGCACAGTTACCATGAAACTTCAAATCTGCACCACCAAGTTCTCACCTGAAGTACAGGTACAGCTTCATGGAAATGAAGAACACTTAATTATATCTTGAGATTTTAGGTTCTTTTAATAGTGATTGTTAACATTAGTGTCACACCCCAGGAGGAAGCAATCTTCACCACATATTTCATATGCAACTGGCTTTTCAAGGAAATAAAATATACTGCCTTTCCTTGCTCTTCTTATTTTAATCAATTTCCTGATTTATGAGAGATAAATCATGACACTTTCTGACATCAATTAATATTAATGAATGTTGACAATTATAGTTAAGAAAAGCAGTATGTTTTCAAAATATGTTTAACAATATGATGTCATTTAAGTCTGAAAGAGCAATGCTTACAGAAGATGACAAGGGTGGAAAAGTACTTCTGGTTTACAATACATGATCCTAGCTTGGAAGGATAATTTACCAAACCAACTAAAATAACATTTAAATTAAAAAGTAACACTAGTCATGAGATTAGTGATGTTTTCTGCAAAGTCACTTAAAAGAACTTAACATCATGCAAAAAAAAAAAAAAAGTTTAATTAGGACTTAATTATAAAGGGAAAAAGTTAATACTGAAAAGATAATAACCTGAATTAAAAATACTGGCCATGGATATATAGCTGAAAGATTACTGCCAAAACATATTAAAATTACCATAAACAATTAATCCTAAGTTAGTAACAGATGGGCTACAAATAATTCAAGGACAACAGTACAGTTGACTTAATTCTTAAATTTTATATAATGCAAAAACAACTTTATATACAGGGTCACTATTAAATTTGAAAAAATAATGGTTTGCACTTCCTGTCAGCTTGTTACTATATTATTGTAGCCCATTTAGCTGACTGCCCACACATGGCAGCATAAAGTCAGAACGATAGCTTCAAGATAAAGTAAGTATCCTGTATAAAGTCCTTAAGTAGTATTAAAAAAACTCAAATTAAAAATGGCACATTCTTTGATCAAAGAAATATGAGAAATGTAATAAACTCAAACCAATGTTCTCTGCACATCACAAATTCAATGTAGTCCCAATCCTTTACCTTTATCAGTTAGTACATAACATGCTCACACACAGAAGGCATGGACAGAGGGATAAAAAAAAAAAGCTTCTGTATTCTAGGTTCAATATCATACAGATTCCATACTCTCACAACTGGACATGTCACTTTACAAATACTTGTCCAAATTCAAAGTTTCAAAAATTAATAATTTTCTAATTATTTCACAATTTTGTCTTAAGTGACTGAATATGTTTATCATTACTTATCTGAAAATGAGAGCCAAAATAAAAAAACAAAATCCACAGAACTGAAAATTTAAAATACTGTACTTCATTAATTTGAACACATTCTTTTCCCATTTAGCCCCATACACTGGTGAAGTGATGTTTCTGTATTTCAGGGCTTCAACTCTGTGCATTTTTGAATGGATGACTGGACTCTTTTTCTGATATGGAATTTAAAAATACTGATTGGAGAGGGGAACAGCTGATGAAGTCGCTGATAAAGCTTTATTAATCAGAATATCCAAACAGCATGAACAATCTATTCCATATCTGTTCTGTAGATATCCACCAATGTAGTATACTATAAAAACAAAAACATATTAAATTTCATTTCTTAGAAGAAGACCATTATAACACGGTCTACAACACCATGAAACTGTATAACATGGAACATAGTTCACTTAAGCTACATGAGGACTGCTGTCTTCTGTGATGTAACGCCATGTAATTTGGAATATGTTCACCTGTGGTTCAGATGAACCTACTGCGTCTACCTTTAGGGGAGAAGGAGATGAAGGCAGCAGATTCCTCCAAAATGTTAGCAACTTTCTACCTGACTACATGGTATCATGTTCCTGAAAACATTATTCTTGTCACTGCCATAAAAAACACAAATCTCTCACACTTTGTAAAAATATGAGGCTCTTATGGCAACAAATACCAAGAGCACAGTTGCCTGAGATGTGATGCTGAACAGTCTGATTGGTACAAATATTTCAGAGGAACCTGCTACTCTTACCTTCAGGGAAGAAGAAAATGAATGCACCAGACTGCTCTGAAATGTTGGTACCTAACTACCACACTTCACATCCCACCAGACTGCAATATTGATGTATTAACAGCAGTTTTGTAGTGTATGGAATCCAGTTACCTCATAATACACATATTTTTTTCAGATGTATTAAATAACGTAAAGGTAAAGCAGTCCTGTAACAGGCCTGAAGTGGCCCAGAGGGTTCCAGGAAGCTAAGGTTCCCAGATTTCATGACAATGGCACAGGATGGTGGTAGGTTGTCAGCCTTACACACCGGCCGCCTTTACCCCCAGGAAATACTCCTGGTACCCATTTCTGTTAAGAGGCTGAGTCGACCCCAGGGCCATAGTGCGATCGGAAGGATTTTAGGTTAATGAAAAATTCCAATGACACCAGCTGGGATCAAACCAGCGACCTTCCGATTTGTAGCACAGCACCTTAACCACTGTGCTACCGCGGTCCCTGTATTAAATAAGACAATGTATATATTTATGATACAGAGTTTTTTGAATGATATGTGTGTGTTTAAAGTTGAAGTTTAGTGGCTAAGACCATATGAGATTTTTGGTTCTCAAGAGTGGTGAGCATTCAAATTATGCATTGTGGGACATGATGCTCTACAACTCAGTAGACAAGTACCAACAATTTGGAGGATTCTAACTTCCAAACTACTATGTGACAACCCTGAGGACAGTAATCTGGTTATAATCAATTTAAAGTTCCAAGAATTTCCTTAAAGGAATTGAGCAAAACACAAAAAACCTGTAAGGCTATACACTTAAGACATTTAACTCCAAACCTTACAAATTTGAGCACATGAGACAATCAATGAATGTATGATTTCTTTCCGAGTCAGAAGTCCAGAATCATGCAGGATACTGTACGCATCTGATGACATGAAATTAAGATTTTAATGAACTGAACATAAAATGAAGCAGACTGGAAAATAAGAATGTGGGAAATGGTACAACTTGTCTGCAAGAGTGTGGTGATATGCACTCTGCAAGTTGAGACAATGCTAAGCATTTCCCACATCTGTTGCCAACAATAATTCAAACATTACTTATCTCTAGACACAACAAAACAGTATTCTCATGTCACAAAAACAATCCACCTTCTAAATTCAAATACATGAAATCATTTATGGTCCAACTAATGGAACAACATCTTTCAGCAGTCTAAGACAAACATACTTGAGGACAAAACTCCAGATAACTGCAATGCTTTAAATTTTTCTAGCGTGATGGGTTGTCACCATTAATGGGCAATTTGAATCAGGAGAACTGTCAATGTCTGTCTCCAACATCAAGATACAATAGGTCAGCAGGTTCCTCTGAGATGCTTGTATCTTCCTACCAAAGTACATGACATCACATCCCTGAGGACTGTAATCTTCACATAAATACTTGATTAGGTCAAAGCTACAAATAGGTTGGCCTACTGTTTTTGTTGCCAGAGAACAAAAAGTTGTCACAGGTCTTATTGTAATTTACCCAAGGTAAAAGAGCAACTGGTAACAACGATGTAAAAATGAGCTGCTACTTCTTCAGTCACTTCTGAAAGGTATGGGAAAGAAGATTTTAATATCTTAAATAAAGTAAACCTCAAGAACACAAATATGTGAGAAATTCTACTACTGTCCGTATTGTCTTCACAATTCACATGGATCCTTGTAATCATTAAACACTAGAGAAGCTTAAAACTCATCTGAACTTATCTGAAGTTTCATTCTCAGAATAAAATTGTCATGGATTATATATTACACATTAATACACTCAAAATCAATAAATTTTTAAACTAAGTCAATTACACCAGAAAACAATTTGCAATATATATATAACAACTCAGCAAATATATACTTTGTTGCATAGTGGCATTAGAAGAAAATCTAAATGTATTGTATAACCACATTATGATTGTGCTATTATGAAAAACACTTCTTGTTTTCACCAGTGACAATATATACAAAAGTTCAGTTTAAAATAACTGTTTAGGACAACCACAACTGTACAATATGACACAACACAACACAATACAACACAACACAACACACACTTGCTGCCAAGCCCAAGACACAGTAACATGAAACATATGCTATTATTTAAAAAAGTGCTCTAAGCTGTCTTTGGTAACTAGCTTGCTCAGTAAGAAAACGCTATACTACAATACTACACAGGCATGCTGTTACTCTCATATCCACAAATCTCACATTCATGCATCCCAGCACTTGGTAGATTCCAAATGAAGCAACGAGCAGTTACTGATACATACTTATTATATGTAGCAGTCAGCTCACTTATCCCATTCTTGATTACTCAATGATAAGACAAGTTGAAATTTATTATTAGTAGTAATTATGTCAATACAGGCCAAAATACTGAAAGGTATGTCAATGACAAGATATATGAAATGCTGTCCTTGTCCAACTTTTGTGCTAGAAAGGACTTACTGATAAGCCAGGAAATGAATGTACATGCACATGAATTTTGTTGCAATCAGAGGTATAAATTTATTTTATAAAAAGTTTTGACTTTGACATGTACATGTATGAACACACACACATATGTAGTAGCAAACAAAATGCATGATATTTGTGGTTGTCAGAGTGACAGTATTGAGATAATGGTCTTCTGGGTTATGATCCCATGTAATTTGGTAAACAGGTACGGCTTTTGGAAGAACTATGAAAATGGAGACACTGCATTTCTGAAAATTGTTGGTGCCTCTCAAACTAAACATTTGGTATTACATCCCAGAGGGATGTAATTTTAAAATAAACACATGTACATTAAGTACAGACTGGCTCACTAACCCTCTTTTGTGCCTAGTTTCCTTCTTTTGGCTACTTGGAATGAAGGAGTGTCACATGACATACCTGAAGCATGGAAAAGGTTAACAACTGATTTCATGCTTCACTGCATACAGTTAAACCCTGTTAAGAGTGCCACCCTCACTTAGCACCCATGAAAATCAGTAAAAGCGAAGTTACTTGTTAGCAGTTCTATTTACTTCCACAAATTGTGGCAAACCGTGGTGCTTTATTGGAGACTTTGCTGTCTTACCCAGATTAGATTTGTATGTTCAAGATGACTGACATTTAATAGACTGTGATGTATTATTGTGAACAAAACTAAACACTTTATACAACATCTAGGACTACTTAGTATCTGGACTTAACCATAATCTTGTGGTACAGAAAAAGCACCAGACAATGGGCAGAGTCCAGAATCTAACTCTTCTACATGAAAGCACAACTTATATGAGTACTTGTGTCAAAACAGTATCTGAAAAAGTGAAAGGAAAAACTTATGCTGTGACTTGAACTGGCAAAGTTGACCTTTGCATCAACATTAGTCTCCTGCTACCTGTCTACCAGTGAACAGGATGACCATGAGCGTACCATCACTCTTGCCAGTTACACTTTACCTACACAATGGAATTTTATGATTTTCAGAATAAACAAGAACTATATCACTAAACAGCAATAACTGGCTGGTCTTTGCAATGGTGATGCATTGTTCACTGTGAAGTATACATTTAGTATTTACATATATGGTACATGATTTGTAGGCTTCAGAGGGTTTATGCAATTAGGGTAGACACTTCTAAGGGAAGATATGGTAGGATGTTGAACAAACTGAGCAGCAACTGTATTTTGAATTTCAAGAGATCAATACAATGATAAAAAGTTTTCTCAACATGATGCTTTCCTCATCTGTGGGTAGCCTCTACAAAAAAGAAAAACCTGACCAAAGAAAATGGCACAAGAAAAATCTTCCACGCTGTAAATTCTCCATTCTCCCCAAAAGTCCATCAATATTTACTCCAGCTGCATTTTACACAAATAATAAATTCAGTTCTAACAAGATCAGAAACTAAATAACTCATAACCCAAATTAGATAAGATGCCCAACATTTCAGTTCCAGACTACAAAGAAAGTACAGATACAACAAAATAAATATGATAATTTACAGGCTACCATTCTAATTAGCCAGGCTGCATAATTAAAAAAAAAAACTGGATTGGTGGTAAGATGTCATGTAATATATGTTTCCTATATGCTTTCCCTGGCATGCAATGCATTCTTGCAATCAAGATTGAAAATTAACCCAACTTCTCACAACAGACGTTCATCAGTGGCTCCAATTTCACCCCCTATGTGCTCTTTCAACTCCCTGACTATGCCACGTTTGTTCACATACACCTTGGCTGCCAAGTGTACCCTAGAAAACGGTCAGGCATAGAGACATCACGAGAACTCCCTGGCCAGGTGGTCACCAAAATGTGATAGGAAGTGCCTGGGAATGACAGTCTAAAACAATCTACTGATTCACATGCTGTGTGCTATGTGCAGTGTCTTCCTGAAGCCGAAGCTTGGCTTAAATGTCATCAGCATCCACTTATATCATACCCAGTATAGCTCTATGTCATGTTAAATTTACAGTCACTGTACAGTTTCTTTCTCAGAGATGCACTATCCACTAATTAGAAAAGCTCGAAATCTACATTGAATGGTGCTTCTGAAGTATGCAGCAGTTTCTCAAACATGTGACACAGCTGTTTACCACTTCAGTATTGGCAGTTTTATTTCCTCACATAACCAAAGGAGAGTGTGTGCCTTATTACACATAATAAGTCTTTGAAGAGCACTAGTATCTGCAATCAAGACATCCTTGAACTGGCTGCATCCACTAAAGTTTCTTCCACTTCATACACTAAGTTCATGCGCTATGGTATGAAACTGCATGACTTGCAAAGGACAATGACACAAAATTTGGCCCTGCCATCGCAGTAAACTTAATAAGAGTGAGTTCTGAAAACTGACACATTTTATTGGTGCACCATTTATAAACCCATCATCTACCCACCTACACCTCAAGCTTTTACAAAACATGTCATTGAAATTTTTCATTGACATAAACCTCCTGCCACACTATGGCCTTGGGATCGACTCAGCCTCTAACTGAAATGAGTACCAGGAATATTGCCAGGGGCGTAAAGGCTGCCACTGAGTACGGCTGACCCTACCCCTGCATGTGCTGAATGTCTCAAAATCTTGGAGCCTCAACCTCCTGGAAATCTTGGGGTCTGTAACTGGCTTGTACAGGGGTTGCATTACCATACTTTTTACTGTATGTTTGGAGTGAATCAGGAAAATCATGAAAGACCTAAATCAGAACAGCCAACGACTAGGCTGAGATTCAAAACAGGCATCTCCCAAATACCTATCAGGAATGTTAACACTACACCATTTGGTACACACAAAGAGAAAGACGAAAGAGCATATGACACAAAACAAGAGGGCTTTATATTCAATCACCTGTTCTTTTGCTATGTATACATCAATGCACAATGGCAATGTCAGTGTAACAGGATTAAAACTAGCTGACTCATCAAGAACCAGTTGCTTCTTTTGACGAACTGGGAGAAAAAACGTTAACACTGAACCTTAGAGAAGACCCAAGCACAACACAGACAAGCATGTACACACATGCACACACCACACACATACATGCAGAAACAGACAGATGCAATTAAGACTGCTGAAGGGTTGAAAATATATTACAAAAATGGCAGCAGGTATGGGAAGTAAAGAAGGACTGACGAGCCTTCCCAATGCAATACACTGTAATCTAACAGTTGGCAGCCTGTACAAGCTGGTTGTTCTTCCTCTGGCAGACCGAGGTAGCCTACAGAAATGTTACAAGCAAACATCTTTGGTTTCACTTCTCTTGAAACATGAGGGCTGCATTTGTATCAACACAGTTCAATTCCAATACATCACAATGAAATGTTACCACAGTATGATTTGATTCTATTAACCTGAAACTTTGGGTTGTCTGGGATGTCCTACACATCATGCATGTAACAAACTGGACAGTACATTTCATTCATCAAACAGAGAGACAGAAAAAACAGGGTCTGCTGCTATGTGGATATGCCTGCCAATTGTGTTGAAGTGTGTACACAGTTTGGAGCCTATGCACTAAAATCTACTTTACTGTGGTTTACCCTGATGATGGAGACACAACAGTCTCCAAAACACTGTTGCTGCATTACCTCCTGACAACATCCTTAAGCATCTGATCATTCAATATCATGTACCACTAATGTGTTGATTTTCACATTTTATATGCATCAAGTGCATAAAATTAGTACATAAAGGAGCAGTATCTGCCAATTGAATGCTTTGAGTAGGTTTTTAGATGGAATATACTTCCACCTACAAATCTACTCAATGATTTCAATTGAAGTTTGTTATGGAGAAACTCTGTCTTGTTGATTATCTTAATTAACAAATGAACTGAAGCCTGTTAGCAGCAACTGTTCACAGAAATGCACTTCAGTAAAGTAATGTATTTCAGATGGCATTTTTCCATTTCAAATGATGACCTCTTGTTGTTAAAAAACAAACATATGAAATAAAAGTAAAACTCTCTCAAAATATAAAAATTCTGATGTTACCTATTACGCACAAAACTTTCACTTCAATCTTTCATTTTATTAGAATACGATGAAACAAAAAAGTTTTGTTCACTTTAATTCTACTAAACGAGCACGGACCAGTAAGATGAACAGTCCCTGACTGAAACATTGGTAAGATCAGGCATGTTGTGGACAGAGAACGGGAATGTGATAATTAAATCACAATTCTGCTACAAAATTTAGAATACTCTGCAAGGTAAAGTTGTTCCTGTGCTTTGTTATGCAATATGAAATGAAGATGTATGAAAAAGTGGAAGTATGGATGAACCTTAGCTGCAACACTTTACACACAGGAAAACAGTTCGAGCACTTTCAACATGGTCACAAAGACAAAACCCCCTGCTGCTGCTAACACATTCACTCCAATAACATGGAAGCAGATAGTCACCTCAGTGAAACCAAAGTACCAAAACCAAGCTGTTTTGTGATTAATCATATCTGTTCTGTACAAATGATGACTGAAACAGAACATATTCATATTTGGCTACATATTTGTCCTGGTATTACTTGATCACTAGAGGCTGTGACAGCTCAGTCAATACAATGAACAGGCTACACGCTATACAAGCAATGAACCGGTTCTGGCATTTCTCAGTAAATGAAAGGTGGAATAGGCCAGTGTAGTGGTTCAGCTACCGACTGGACAATCAACTGCCAGAAAGGGAAAGGGACTTTTCTCCACAACACTGGGACCAGCCAGTCCAGTCTAGTATCTAATGGGTAAAATGCAGCTGTCACTCACATCCATCCAGTGCCATGATTAAGAATGAGTGGACTCCTTGGCATGGTGCTTAAGAAAGGACAGGACCACCTTCACCTTTACCTTACTGATGTTACACTTCCACTGTGACTGTTACAGTATTATATGCATAACAGTTCATTACTCATCATGTCCAAGGTATCAGATAAGGGAATTAACTACAGTAGTTCCCTTCATACATCAGTAACAAAATCCAATGAATTGGGAATTTGAGTCTTTCAGATGCTAAGCAGGGAAGCAGTAAAGCAAAAGACAACAAATCAACAGTGGATTAAAAAGTGTCATACATAAGAGTCCCAAAAATATTTTTAAAAAATGTTATTCTGTTATTTCTTTGTTCAATAGTATGACAGTAATAGACTGAAATTTTGTATAAAGAGTAAAACAGCAGGAATGAATGCATAATGTGGACGGAGACACACAACTCATAAACACAACAATAATATCTGAAGATGTGCAGGCAATGTTCATTGTTTAAAAACAGTGGTGTACAATAAAACCATCCTGCAGAACTGACTGGTAAGCCACAAGTACCATCATCCCCATCATCCATGGGACTACTTTCAGTGGCCTCAACAGGGTTTAGTTTGTAGGAGATCTGTAAGTATTGCTAATTTATGCATAAGGTTTACCAAAGAAGTCTACAATATATGTGGGCATATACATATATTAGTTAAGATCAGAAATGCACGTCTTCATATACCATGTCTGACTTAACATTTTCATTTGTACGAGGGCTGTCCGGAAAGTATCCGTCCGTTTTTAATATCTCGAGAACCGTTCCCGTGGCCTTGATGTGACTTGGCAGCCAATCAGTCCAGACCTCACTGCCCATCTGTGAACAGTCACCCTCTCGTGGGGCTAGTCAGTCGGCAGTGAGCTGCCGTTGATTGAGCTTGTGTACTGTGTGACCGTCGTATTTACAGTGACGGAATGAGATCAGCTTCATCACGACACTGCGCCTGCCCATTCTACAGCTCACGTCCAGACTTTTCTGGCAAAGCATCACATCACCCAGGTCTGTCAACCCCCCTACAGTCCAGATTTGGCTCCCTGCGA